>ENA-OQIO01000283-OQIO01000283.1-human-gut-metagenome-genome-assembly--contig:-NODE-283-length-27603-cov-2.858386_pt1 | contig 27603 bp, 33 predicted proteins | sample MGYA00242573_ERZ504737 | MGnify/ENA primary metagenome ERZ504737 (study PRJEB26092, sample SAMD00036203) | human gut metagenome | host: Homo sapiens | study: EMG produced TPA metagenomics assembly of...
AAAAGAAAAAATGATATAATATTAATAGCCGTTATCATTGCATTGGCAGCGTTAATTTTCATCTTAATCAACAGTTTTTCGTCAAACGGCAATAAGGTTATAATTGAGCAAGATGCAAAGCAAATAGCCATTCTTGATTTAAATATAAATCAGGAATATAAGATATATGATAAAAACGGTAATATTTGTAATACCGTCATTATCAGCGGCGGTCTGGCTTCGATGAAATACGCAAATTGCAAGGATAAAATATGCGTTAATCATAATAAAATAAGCAAAAATAACGAATCAATAATTTGCCTGCCAAATAAGGTAATCGTAACGGTTGTAAGTGATAAAGGCAGTGACGTTGACGAGGTGGCAAGGTGAAAAAGACTAATATTAAGCGGCTTTGCACGCTCTCATTAATGATTGCGCTTGCGTTTGCGTTTTCATATTTAGAATCATTAATACCGTTAAATTTCGGCATACCCGGCATTAAACTCGGCATTGCAAATCTTGTAGTTATTGTTGCATTGTATACAATGAATGCTAAGGACGCTTTATTTATATCAATTATCAGAATTTTGCTTTCAGGCTTAGCCTTCAGCGGTCCATTTGCAATGATTTACAGTTTAATCGGCGGACTGCTTTCATTTTTAGTAATGTTTGTCGCCAAAAAGAGTAATAAGCTTTCACCAATCGGTGTATCTGCTCTCGGCGGAACAGTCCACAATTTTGGTCAAATACTCGTTGCCGCCGTCGTTATGCGAACCTACAGAATTATTTATTATTTCCCGATATTAATGATTGTAGGGCTTATAACAGGCATTTTAAACGGAATTATTGCAGATATAATCATCAAACGAATTGCTAAAACAGGAGATACACAATGTCAATAGGATTAAAAAGGGGAGAAGTATCAATTGAAAATCACCAAACTGAATGGGAATTTTCTGCAAAAAATACTATTGACATACTCAAAAACACATTAAATAATGACATTGTTGACGCCCAACATATAGGAAGCACATCAATTAAGAGCATTTGTGCCAAGCCGATTATTGATATCGTTGTAGGTGTTAAAAATTTCAAAGATATTTTAAAACATAACGATGAGCTTTCTAAACTCGGTATAATTTACAGACGTCAAGACCACCCTAATCAGCAATTATATGTCTGCGGTGATTTACAAAATAATATTCAAACACATTTTATTCATGTTGTAATATTCAACAGCAAGGAATGGAACGATTATATTAATATGCGTGATTACTTAAACGCAAATGAACAAAAAGCAAACGAATATTCTGAATTTAAAAATAAAGCTTGCAGATGAATATCCAAACGATAGAATTGCTTATACCAAAGGTAAAAGCAAGCTTATAGAAGAAATACTAAATAGTGCAAGTATGTGGAAAAAATGCAATGATTATAAATGTAACAACTGATTAGTATAGATATAAAATCCGTAAATGCGATGAAGCCGACCACTTAGAAAGTATCATTGCCATAACTCGGCAGAAAATGTTTATAACGAGGTTATGGGCGATATATTCCGTATTCTTGAGCTTGGACCTTATGACAAAAGAATACTTAAAAATAAAGAAAATAGGGGCTCTTAATGAGCTCCTATAGCTGTTTTATTCAAGTAAATAATAGGGATGAAATATTGACATTGCTTAATTTTTGTGTTATAATTGCACAAAATAAATATTTTGTGCAATTTAGGGGAATTAAAATCATAATTATTCCGTTTTGAAATAAATTATTGATATTTAACATATTATACTGATAATATCCGCAAGCAACAATTAAACTATTCATTTGTAGCTATTTAGTTATTTTGAAACGATAATTACATTGTTTAAAAAATTTCTATCAAATAAATGGTTTTATATTAACTGCTATAACGCATATAATAAACTAATTAACTAAAATTGCCAAAATGTTTATTTAATTCAAAGGAGTTAATCTGATATGCGTAAAGAAGAATTCAGTACATTACCAAAGCTTGTACAGCAATATTTAGTTTATATTGAAGCTATCAAAGGTCACAGCGAAAAATCTGTACTTGAGTATGCTTCAGACTTACGTACCTTTTTTAGATACATAGTCAAATTAAAAGGCTTATACAGTTTTGACACAGAGGACGAAAAAATCGACTTGTCCCCTATTGATTTAAATTTTATACAGAGTGTAAATCTTGAAGATGCATATCAATTTATGATTTATTGCAAAAACGTAAGACAAAACAACGAAACTACACGTGCAAGACGTGTAATATGCATCAGAAGATTTTATGCTTATTTGACAGACAATTTAGGATTGCTCGAAAAAAATCCTATGAAAAATCTCGACATTCCGAAAACAAAAAAATCATTGCCTAAATATTTGTCACTTGAAGAAGCGGAAAAGCTTTTGTCAGTTATAGACGGCAAATACAAAGAGCGAGATTATGCAATGATTACGCTGTTTTTAAACTGCGGAATGCGACTGAGCGAGCTTGTATCAATTGATTATAACGATATAAAAGCAGACGGTACACTCGTCATAACCGGTAAAGGAAACAAGGAACGAACTGTTTATTTAAACCAAGCGTGCATTAATGCTGTCACCACATATATGAAAGTAAGACCGCACGACGGTGTAAAAGACAGAGCGCTGTTTTTAAGTTCTCGCAATCAAAGGATAAGCAACAGAAGCGTTCAGCATATTGTTGAAGAATATTTAAAAAAAGCAGGATTAGGTGACCGTGGTTTATCGGTTCATAAGCTAAGGCATACTGCAGCAACACTTATGTATCAGCACGGAAATGTTGATGTATTACTTCTTAAGGAAATACTCGGTCACGAAAATCTCAGCACCACGGAAATTTATACTCATATCAGCAATGACGCAACTAAAAAAGCCGTTGATTCTAACCCATTATCAAGCGAAAAACCTAAATGGTAACAACACTTTTCAAAAGCGTTTCAATGAGTGCACAAACGCCCGAAAAAGCAATTATAATTAAACCGTAAATCAAAAATTTTCTTAATGTCGGCTTGACCTCTAACTTATAATCAAGATTATTTTTTGTTATATCAACTATTTGCTTTGACATATTGCTACTTGTTTGGATAACAAAAATCAAAACGGTTAGAAAAAGCGCAGCAAAAGGCGCAATCATAAGAATTGTATAGCCTACACCCTTTGCTTGATAATTTATGTAAAAATATGCTGCCTTCATTCCAACCTGAATGCCTATAACGCATGGAATAATATTTATTAAACCGTATCCGATAAGGCAAAAAGCAAGAAAAACGGTAATTAAAAAAAGCGACAAATAATTACAAATATTTTGGCTGAAAAGTTTTGAAAAATTTGCATTGCTCGGCTTTAAAACAGAATCAAGCGCACTGCTTTGAAGAAGCCTGTAAAGAACAGTTCCTATTGCCAATGAGCAAGCATAAAAAACAATTGAATATATAACTGTTTTATTATCAACAATGATTTTTTCAATGTCGGTTTTCTTTTCATTTTCATCTTCTAAATTAAATTCCTTTTTAAGTTCAATAGGAATATCGCTCAATTTTAATCACCTTCTCTTCCCTGCCGACATAACCCCTGTTACAAATGCTACTGCAATAATTATTGCCAATGATATAAATAATTGAACGAACTCCTTGCCAAAAAATATAAAATTTGCAAGCGTAAATAATACTAACGGTATAATTGACAAAAATGACAAGAATAGTATATTGTTTTTAAAAGGCTTAAGACAAATAAAAGGAACTATAAAAGACGTCAGCGCACTAATCAAATAACCGGCATATTTACAATACGATAAGTCCAAATCAAGTTTAAAAATTATAAATGAAGCAACAGATGATATTAATATTATTGACATCGTAGTTAATGCTAAGGATTTTACAATAAATTTAATAATAACACTTTTTACATTAAGACTGCTTATTTTAGGCATAATAAAACCCCCTGAATAATTAATATTCAAGGGGTTATTTTTTTAGAACAATTATTTATTATCCTTTTTATTTGAGCCGTCCTTGTCAGCCTTTTTAGCTGCCTTTTTTTCTTTAGCGGCTTCTCTTGCAGCTTCAACTTCCTTTTGATGCTGCTCGTTCTTTGTTCTGTTAGTATTAATTGCCCAGCGCTCAATTTTCATCTTATTTCTGTCAGCACCGGTTTCAATGATAAGGTCGTTTTCACGAATTGTAACAACACGTCCTACAATACCGCCGATTGTAACAATCTCATCGCCGATTTCAAGAGCATTTCTCATTTCCTGCTCTTCTTTTTGACGTTTCTTCTGTGGACGAATCATCATAAAATACATAAGTGCGAACAACACAACCATAAGAACAATCATTTGTATGCTGCTTGTCTTTTGATTAGCAGCTGAGCCTGAAGCTGCATTTTGCGCAAATAATAAAATTGATTCCATAAAATTAATTTCCTCCAATTATATGATAAAAAGTATTATAAATTAAATTTATATGATTTGCAAGTCTTTTCTAAATTCTTGTATCAAGTTTAACACAAAATTCATTTTTATAGTCCGTAAATGTACCGTTGTCTAAGTTTTCTCTTATCTCAGCCATAAGATTATTATAGAAGTAAAGATTATGTATAACGGCAAGGCGCATACCGAGTATTTCATTGCTCTTAAACAAATGACGAACATACGCTCTTGAATGCTTTCGGCAAGTTGGACAATTACATTCTTCATCAATAGGCTTACCGTCACGTTCATATTTGGCATTATTGATGTTTATTATTCCTTTTTTTGTAAATAAATGACCGTGACGTGCATTTCTTGACGGCATTACACAGTCGAACAAATCAACACCTCGGTTGACACCCTCAAGAATATTACCCGGAGTACCTACGCCCATAAGATATCTCGGCTTGTTCTTTGGAGCATAAGGTTCAACAGCAGATATAATTCTGTACATATCCTCTTTGGGTTCTCCGACTGCAAGGCCGCCGATTGCATAGCCGTCAAGTTCCATTTTTGCAATTTCTTTCATATGCCAAATACGCAAATCTCATAAACACAGCCTTGGTTTATGCCAAATAGTAATTGGTTTTTATTAATTGTTGTATCAAGAGAATTAAGCCTGTCCATTTCCTTTTTGCAACGTTCAAGCCAACGAAGTGTACGCTCGCAAGCCTCTTTTGCATATTTAAGAGTTGCAGGATTTTTAACGCATTCATCAAATGCCATTGCAATCGTTGAACCTAAATGAGACTGAATTTGCATACTTTCCTCAGGTCCCATAAATATTTTTCTTCCGTCAACATGAGAATTAAAAGTTACACCCTCTTCGTTGATTTTGTTAAGTTTTGCAAGGCTGAAAACTTGAAATCCGCCGCTGTCGGTTAAAATAGGCCTGTCCCAATTTGTAAATTTATGAAGCCCACCCATATCGTATACAAGTTCATCACCCGGACGAACATGAAGATGATAAGTGTTGCAAAGCATTACCTGACAACCGATATCTTTTAAATCCTCGGTTGAAAGACCGCCTTTAATTGCGGCTGAGGTTGCAACGTTCATAAATGCAGGGGTTTGAACAGTTCCGTGTACTGTTTCAAACTGCCCTCTTCTTGCTGAGCCCTCTTGTTTTAATAATGTATATTTAGCCATAATTTCCTCTCAAATCTTATAGTATATCAGCAAATAAACATAGCATCGCCAAAGCTGAAAAATCTGTATTTTTCAGCAACTGCGATTTTGTATGCGTTCATTACATGGTCATAGCCGGCGAAAGCAGAAATAAGCATAATGAGTGTGCTTTCAGGAAGATGAAAATTAGTAACAAGCGCATCTATGCATTTAAATTCGTAACCGGGATAAATAAATATGCTCGTGTCATCCTCATCTGCACAAATACAGCCATTCTTAGTAGCAACCGATTCGAGCGTTCTACAGCTTGTAGTACCTACGGAAATAACTCTTTTTCCGTTTTTCTTGGTTTCATTAATTAAATCGGCAGTTTCCTGCGGCATAATATAATGCTCCGTATGCATAGTATGTTTTGTGACATCATCAACCTTTACGGGTCTAAATGTTCCAAGCCCTACATGAAGCGTTACATATCCGATATTAACGCCTTTTGCTTTAATTTCCTTAAGCATTTCCTTAGTAAAATGCAGACCTGCGGTCGGTGCGGCAGCAGAACCTAAATGCTCGCTGTAAACAGTTTGATATCTTTCCTTATCAGCGAGCTTTTCCTTAATATATGGCGGAAGTGGCATTTGACCGATTTCATCCAAAACAGCATAGATATTGGCGTCACAATCAAATTTAATAATTCTGTTGCCATCATCAAGAACGTCAATAACCTTGCACTCAAGCTTTCCCTCGCCAAAAACAAATTCCGTTCCTACTTTTGCTTTTTTGCCCGGCTTGCAAAGACATTCCCACACAAGTGTTTCCTTTTGTTTCAAAAGCAAAAATTCAACTACAGCTCCGGTTTCTTTTTTAACACCGAATATTCTTGCAGGAATAACTCTTGTATCATTAAGAATCAAGCAATCGCCGGGATTTAAGTAGTTTGTTAAATCCTTAAAAATTTTGTGTTCAACTTCACCCGTTTCTTTATTTAAAACCATAAGTCTCGATGCATTTCTCGGCTCAATAGGGGTTTGAGCAATAAGCTCTTCGGGCAAATCATAATAAAAGTCTGAAGTTTTCATCATATTCTCCGTAAATTTTGATTGACATATATATATAATAAGTGTTATTATATCAAATAAGTACGGATGAGGTACAAAACCTTAAGCGCACTTCAACCGTCAACAAGTATTATATTGCATATTATCTTGTTTTACAAGTTATTTTTTAAGGAGATTACAGACTATGAGTAAAAAGTACAATGTCGGCATCGTCGGCGCAACAGGTATGGTAGGTCAAAGATTTGCTACTTTACTTGAAAATCACCCTTGGTTTAACGTTGTTTGCCTTGCAGCATCTTCAAGAAGTGCAGGTAAAACCTATGAAGAAGCTGTTGGTAAAAAATGGTGCATGGATACACCTATTCCTGAAAATATGAAAAACATTGTTGTAATGGACGCAACAAATGATATTGATAAAATCACTTCACAGGTAGATTTTGTATTCTGTGCGGTTGATATGAAAAAAGATGAAATTAAAGCTCTTGAAGAGGAATATGCAAGGCACGAGTGTCCGGTAGTATCTAACAACAGTGCTAACAGATTTACACCTGACGTTCCTATGGTAGTTCCGGAACTTAATGCCGAGCACATCAACATTATTCCTGCACAAAGAAAAAGACTCGGTACAAAGCGTGGCTTTATCGCAGTAAAATCAAACTGTTCGCTTCAGTCTTATGTACCTGCTCTTTTCCCTCTTCAGGAAAAATATCCTATTAAGAAAGTACTTGTTTGTACTTACCAGGCTATTTCAGGCGCAGGAAAAACATTTGAAACATGGCCTGAAATGATTGATAATGTTATTCCATACATCGGCGGCGAGGAAGAAAAGAGTGAAAAAGAGCCTCTTAAGCTTATGGGTAAAATTGTCGGCGACGAAATCGTTTCTGCAGATTCTCCGGCTTTCACAGCTCAGTGCATTCGTGTTCCTGTTTCAAACGGTCACCTCGGTGCAGTATTTGTAGAATTTGAGGATAAGAAGCCTACTAAGGAAGAAATGATTAATATTTGGGAAAACTTCTCAGGCAGAGCACAGGAACTTAATCTTCCGTCTGCTCCAAAGCAGTTTCTTCACTATTTTACAGAACCTGACAGACCTCAGATTCATTCAGAAAGAATGCTTGAACACGGCATGGCTGTTTCTATCGGCAGACTCAGAGAAGACACACAATACGATTATAAATTTGTTTGCCTTTCTCACAACACACTTCGTGGTGCAGCAGGCGGTGCCGTTCTTCTCGGTGAGCTTCTTGCAGCAGAAGGTTACTTTGACTAATATATTTGTAATAAATTTGTTAAGGAGATAATCATTATGAAAAATCCTATTTTTACAGGTGCAGCAGTTGCTATTATCACTCCTATGAATGAGGATGGAACTGTTAATTATGATGAATTTGCAAAGTTTATTGACTTTCAAATTGAAAACGGCACCGACGCTATTGTAGTATGCGGTACTACAGGCGAAAGTTCAACACTTAAGGTTGTTGAGCACAACGAATGCATCAGGTGGTGCGTTGAATATGTAAATCACAGAGTTCCTGTTATTGCAGGAACAGGTTCAAACAGTACCGCTTGTGCAATTGAAATCAGCCAAGAGGCTTGCAAAAACGGCGCAGACGCTCTTTTACTCGTTACACCTTACTATAACAAAACAAGTCAAAGAGTCTTATTGCCCACTACACTGCCATTCACGACGCAACAAACCTTCCTATAATTCTTTACAATGTTCCGTCAAGAACAGGTGTTAATATTAAGCCTGAAACTGCTGCCGAGCTTGCTAAGCTTCCAAGAGTAAACGGTATTAAGGAAGCTTCGGGTGACCTTGACCAAGTAGCTAAAATTCACGAACTTTGCGGTGATGAGCTTAACATTTGGAGTGGTAATGACGACCAAATTTTTGACATTCTTGAGCGTGGCGGAAAAGGTGTAATAAGCGTTCTTTCTAACATTGCACCTAAGGAAACTCACGAAATTGTTGCTTCATACTTAAACGGCGACAAGAAAACATCCAAAGAGCTTATGGATAAGTACGTTAAACTTGCAAAGGCTATGTTTGTTGACGTCAATCCTATTCCTGTAAAAGAGGCTGTAAGCCTTATAGGATTTAACGCAGGTCCTTTAAGACTTCCTCTTATTGAAATGGATGAAAGTAACAAGAAATACGTTAAAGAAACAATGGAAGAATACGGCTTAGTAAAATAAGTATAAATAAGGAAGTAAAAAATGACTAATTTAATTATAACAGGCGCTAACGGTAAAATGGGCAAAGTTATTCAAAGCATTGTAGCAAATCGTAACGATTGCAACATAGTTGCCGGTGTTGACCTTAACACAGAAGATAACGGGCACTTCCCTATTTACTCTTCAATTTTTGATGTCAAGGAAAAAGCAGATGCCATTATTGACTTTTCAAATCCAGTGCTTCTTAACGATTTACTTTCCTATTCCGAAAAAACCTCTACACCGCTTGTAATTGCAACAACCGGATACAGTGATGAGCAAAAAAAGCAAATTGCAGATGCTTCAAAGAAAATTCCTGTATTCTTTACTTATAATATGAGTATGGGTGTTAATCTTCTTGCAAATCTTGCTAAAAAAGCTGTTGAGGTTCTCGGCAATGATTTTGATATTGAGATTGTAGAAAAGCATCATAATCAAAAAATTGACGCACCGAGCGGTACGGCTCTTATGCTTGCAGATGCAATGTGTGAAGAAATCGATCAGCCTATGAAGTACGAATACGACCGTCATTCAAAGCGTGAAAAACGTACTAAGAATGAAATCGGTATTCACGCAGTAAGAGGCGGAACAATTGTTGGCGAGCACGAAATAATTTTTGCAGGCCGTGACGAAATAATTACTCTATCACACTCTGCAAGAAGCAAGGAAATATTTGCAGTAGGCGCTGTAAATGCAGCTGTTTATATGAACGGCAAGGGTGCAGGCCTTTACGATATGAAAGAATTAATTGATTAACAATAAATCATTAACAAGGCAAACTTTTACGGTTTGTCTTGTTTTTTTATATAAATATGTTTTAATATATAATAAAGTATTGAGAAATAAATGGCGGTGAATTATATGAATATTCAACAGCTTCGTTGCATAGTTGAAATTGCAAGAGTAGGTTCAATAACAAAGGCGGCTGAAAATCTTTATATGAACCAACCGAACTTGAGCCGAACTGTAATTGAATTTGAAAAAGAATACGGCATTACTCTTTTTATACGTAATTCGCAAGGTGTCATCTTAACCGACAGCGGAAAAAAAAGTTGTAGAGAAAGCCGAAGAAATCATAAAAAAAACAAATGATTTAAACCGTTTCTTATATAATAACGATAAGGAAACAATAAACGTGAAATTGGCTGTTCCCCGTTCATCATATATAAGTGTAGCATTTTGTAACACCATTGAAGCCGTCGAAAACAATAAGCTCAATATCTCTTTCAAAGAATGTAATAACACAGATGTATTAAACGACGTTATGATTAACGGCTATAATCTCGGAATTATAAGAATTCCAACAGAGCTTGAAGCAAAATATAAAAAGATGATTACGTCTAAACAAATGCAATTTCAGGAAATTTGGAATTTCAAATATAAAGTTCTGTTTTCGCAAAATCATCCTCTTGCAACAAAGCAAAAGCTTCAATTTAACGATTTAAAGGAATATTCAGTGTTACTTCACGATGATGAATATATCCCCTTTGTTTCAAAAGAAGAAATTAAAAGATACACTCCTTCGCACGATTCTCAAAGTAAAATTTTGATTCAAGAACGTGGAAGCCAATTTGATATTCTTTCAAATCTGCCTAATACTTATATGTGGACCACCCCCATTCCGAAAAGTCTTCTTGAAAATCATAAGCTTGTAACCAAAAAATGTATTGATAATAAGCAATCTTTTTCCGATATTCTGATTTATCCTAAAAATTACACTTTAACTGACTTTGAAAAATTGTTTATTGAAAATGTTTTTGAAATTAAATATGAGCTTGAAAACGGCAATAATACGGTATGAAATTGTATTATTGCCGTTTTTTACAATTTATATTATTAATAAATTGTAAATATTAAATCGACAATTATATATTATTTAGTATATTTATAAGAAATTGCTATTAATATGATAAAATTTTAACAAATAAATGATACAAATTTAACAAAGGTGTTCAATACTGACATATGTCAGTTACTACATATCATTAATGATATGTAACATATCATATTTTATATTACTATTATTATTCTATTTGTGTTAAAATTCATAGCAGAAAAGAAAAAATCCATTAATTAATAAATTATTCTATTTAAGGAGGAATAATCACATGGTAGATTTCGAACAATGGGAAGGCTTTGAAGGCTCTCTCTGGAAAGAAGAAGTAAATGTACGTGACTTTATCCAGAAGAACTATACAGTCTATGACGGTGACGAATCTTTCCTTGCAGGCCCAACAGATGCAACAAATAAACTTTGGGGTATTCTTCAAGGTCTTCAAAAGGAAGAACGTGCTAAGGGCGGCGTACTTGATATGGAAACTAAAGTTGTTTCAGGTATCACTTCTTACGGCCCGGGCTACATCAGCGAAGCTGACAAGGACCTTGAAAAGGTTGTAGGTTTACAGACAGACAAGCCTCTTAAGAGAGCATTTATGCCTTTCGGCGGTATCAAGATGGCTGAGCAAGCTTGCTCAACATACGGTTACGAGCCGGATCCTGAACTTCATAAAATTTTCACAGAATATTGCAAGACACATAACCAGGGTGTATTTGATGCTTACACTCCTGAAATGCTTAAGGCTCGTCACAACAAGATTATTACAGGTCTTCCTGATACTTACGGACGTGGCCGTATCGTAGGCGACTACAGAAGAGTTGCTCTTTACGGTATTGACTTCCTTATGGAAGAAAAGAAGCATGACTTTGCTAACTGCGGCGACGGTACAATGACAGACGACGTTATTCGTCTCAGAGAAGAAATCACAATGCAGTACAAAGCACTCGGTCAGATGAAGAAAATGGCTGAAAGCTACGGCTATGATATTTCTAAGCCTGCTAAAGACGCTAAAGAAGCTGTTCAGTGGTTATACTTCGGCTACCTTGCTGCTATCAAGACTCAAAACGGTGCTGCAATGAGTGTCGGCAGAATTTCAACATTCCTTGACATTTATATTGAAAGAGACCTCAAGGCAGGCAAACTTACCGAATCAGAGGCTCAGGAACTTATTGACCATCTTGTAATGAAATTCAGAATGGTTAAGTTCGCAAGAATCCCATCATACAATCAGCTTTTCTCAGGCGACCCTGTTTGGGCTACACTTGAGGTTGCAGGTATCGGCGTTGACGGTCGCTCAATGGTAACAAAGAATGACTTCCGTTTTCTCCATACTCTTGAAAATATGGGTCCTTCACCTGAACCAAACCTTACAGTTCTTTATTCATCAGCACTTCCTGACACATTTAAGAAGTATGCTGCTGATATTTCTATCAGAACAAGTTCAATTCAGTATGAAAACGATGACGTTATGAAGCCGGTATGGGGCGATGACTACTCAATTTGCTGCTGCGTATCAGCTACACAGACAGGTAAAGAAATGCAGTTCTTCGGCGCAAGAGCTAACCTTGCTAAGTGCCTTCTTTACGCTATCAACGGCGGTGTTGACGCTAAGACATTTGACCAGGTTGGTCCTAAGTACAGACCTATTACATCAGAATACCTCGATTATGACGAAGTAATCGAAGCTTATGACAGAATGATGGATTGGCTCGCAGGTCTTTATGTTAATGTACTTAACCTCATTCAGTTTATGCATGATAAATACTATTATGAAGCTGCTGAAATGGCACTTATTGATACAGATGTAAGAAGAACATTTGCAACAGGTATTGCAGGTTTCTCTCACGTTGTTGACTCTCTTAGTGCTATCAAGTATGCTAAGGTTAAGACAATAAGAAATGAAGACGGTGTTGTTGTTGATTACGAAACTGAGGGTGACTTCCCACGTTACGGTAACGATGATGACAGAGCTGATGAAATCGCTGTATGGTTCTCAAGACTTTCCTTGACAAGATTAAGAAGCATCACACATACCGTAATTCAGAGCCGACAACTCTATCCTTACTATCACATCAAACGTTGTATACGGTAAGGCAACAGGTACAATGCCGGATGGCCGTAAGGCTGGCGCTCCTCTTTCACCGGGTGCTAACCATCATACGGTGCAGAACAGAGCGGTCTTCTTGCTTCTCTTAACTCTGTAGCTAAGCTCCATACGAATGGGCTCTTGACGGTATTTCAAATACTCAGACAATCAACCCGGGTGCTCTCGGTCATTCAGAAGAAGAAAAGATTAACAATCTTGTTCAGGTTATGGACGGTTATTTTGACCAGGGTGCTCATCACCTTAACGTAAACGTATTCGGTACTGAAAAGCTTATCGATGCTATGGAACATCCTGAAAAAGAAGAATATCAGAACTTCACAATTCGTGTATCAGGTTATGCTGTTAAGTTCATTGACCTTACTAAGGAACAGCAGATGGACGTTATTTCAAGAACCTGCCACGACAGAATGTAATTATTAACTTATAAAGGATTTGTTGAAATTGGACGGTAAAATTCACAGCATTGAAACTTTTGGCCTTGTTGACGGACCGGGCGTAAGATACGTACTCTTTTTGCAAGGTTGCAATATGCGTTGCAAATATTGCCATAATCCCGAAACCTGGAGCTTTGATGATGCGAAATTTACCGTTTCGGCAAAGGATGCATTCAACAAGGCATATAAGTATAAGAATTATTGGAGAAAAAACGGAAAGCCAAACGGCGGTATTACAGTAAGCGGCGGTGAACCGCTCCTTCAAATTGATTTTGTAACTGAATTTTTCAAGCTTGCAAAGGAAAAAGGAGTACACACTACGCTTGACTCCTCAGGCTCTGCTTTTACAAGAGAAGAGCCTTTCTTCTCCAAATTCAATGAGCTTATGAAGTATACTGACCTTGTTATGCTTGATTTAAAGCAAACAGATACTGAAAAGCATAAAGAACTTACGGGCAGAACAAATGAAAATATACTTGATATGGCAAAATATTTGTCAGATATCGGCAAGGATATGTGGATAAGAAGAGTTCTCGTTCCTAATTTAACCAATGATGATAACGAGCTTAATAATCTTTATAGCTTTATTTCGTCACTTAAAACGGTTAAAAAGGTTGAAATACTTCCCTACCACACCTTAGGTATTTTTAAATGGGAAAACCTCGGTATCAAATATCCTCTCGAAGGCTATAAGCCGCCTACAAAAGAAGAGGTTGAAAAGGCAGAAAAAATACTTCATATTGAAAAATAAAACTAAGCCTCCTGATTATTCAGGAGGCTTAGCGTGTAGAAAAAGTCTAATTACAAATTTCTACACGCTGTAAGACTTCGAGAAAGTGAGATAAATTTCGTATTTTGCGAGCGGGTGCCGTACGTTGGTACTGCCCCCGAGCAAAAGACGGAAAGTGCCAAAAGTGCTTGAACGTAATGTTCAAGCCACTTTTCTATAAATGTATTTTTGATTTTATTTCGGCAAGAGCAAGCCCTTGCCCTACGATACGTCGAAAGAATTTCCATGTTTGAATGAATTTCTTTGAAATTCATAATAAACACTTCGTTACTTTCTCCTTTTCCCCCACCAAATTTCCAATTTGTCGGGGACCCCGAATGGAATTTCGTTTTATAACACGGCACGGTTTAGCCACTTTATCGACAGTCTGACCCTCCTGAATCAATCAGGAGGGTTTTGTTATGCCTGTTTTTAATTTGAAATTTTATTAAGTAATGCATAGTCCTTTGCATTTATATATCCGTCTTTATTCAAATCAAGATACATATTGTCATTACCTCGCACTACCTTAGTATTTACGTAATCAATGAATATAGGCAATTCGCTTTTCATTTTAGTTACAGTAGAATCGCAATCGGAGCATTTATAAGTAAGCTTTAAATTCTCTGCACTTACATATTTATAATTATGACCTAATGCGTCGACATAATTTTCAGTATAGCTTTCATTGCATTTTGCACATTTATACAGTGTATAGCCCTTTTCTTCACATTTAGGAGCGATTACAGACTTACAAACGAATGCTCATGAACAAATACTATATCATTATCAGCTTCTTCAATTCCAACATAATCATCAGCATTTGAGGCACTGCTGTAGCTTCGTGTAATGACAGGCGAATAAAAATACATTCCGTCAATATTTACATAAGCTCTTGCAGATATTTTGTCATTGATATATTCTGCAGGAATACCGGTAAATACTGCATTATATGTTGAAACTGTACCGTCAACAGTGCGTTTATCTGCCTTTTTGATGTAATTACTTTTATTGCTGTTTGCCCTTAAAGAATAGTTGATTTGAAAATCATCTTTACCTTCAAAGGAAGCATAAGTGTAAACAAAGCCATATTCAACCGTATCTGCATATTTTGCAAAATCAAATCCGATGCTGTTCTCATCAAATGAGAAGCCAAAGCGCAAGCCGTTATCTCTCGGTCTTATCTGTCCACCCATGTCTTTTGCAATCTCGTCACTGCTGATGTGAATATATCGGTCTTCCTCTCCGTAACTATTGGCAACGGCAAGTCCTGCCGTGTATTCAGGACTTACAATAGTACATTTGTAGGCGGAGTAATCATTAGGAAAATATATGCTTGTAAGTCTGCCACTGCAATATATGGTCGCATTGCTTGATATATCTGTAGTAATACCGGTTGCCATTGGAACAAAGATAGTTTTTAGATTTGTACATCCGGAACATCCATCAAAACCTTTTACTTTCGGAGCATAAATCATTTCGAGATTTTTGCAATTTTTAAATACATTACTGCCAAGATTTGTTGCATTGTTTAATACAATTTTCTGCATTGTACAATCTTCAAATGCCGAATCTCTGATATCAGTACATTTAGGTAAATTCATTGTCTTAAAATATGTACCGGCAAGACCTCTTTCAGAAATGAATTCTACTGAAGATAAATCAATGTTATCTGTAAGCGACGGACAATTGGTAAAAGCTTCAGTGCCAATAAATTTAACATTAGAAAGGTTTATACTTTTTAAATTATCACAACCATAAAATGCTTGTTGTTCAATTGAAGTAACACTGCTTGGTAATGTTACACTTTCAATATTAGAATTTTTAAAGCACCTTTCATTAATTGAGCCTACTTCAATACCGTTGATTTTATCAGGATGGTAATATTTGTATCGTTTCCGAGATATGCTTTTATACCACACCGGTAAGTTCCGTCATCTACAACAAATTCACTTTCACCGTCTTTAAATATGTAATAATCAAGATAAGTAAATTTACTTTTGAACGGAGTTCCTGCTCTTGCAAAAGCTACTGCGGTTATTCTTGTTGTTTCAGTCAATTTGATAGGCTCGATGTATTTTGTACCGTTTGTTTTGCTCGGCAAAGTCCCGTCTGTTGTATAATAAATATCAGTAAGAGTATTTGCACTTTTAAGTTCGACACTTATGTCATCACGATAAACACCGCTTTGCAAATTAGCAGTAACATCTTTGCATCTTGTACCGTTTATGATGTTAGAAAAATTAACGATTCCTGCACCGTAACGTTCATTATAGCAATCATCTTTCTTAAACGGTGTTGCAGTTGCAATAAGTTCCTGTTTAACTTGTTCAGGCGTATATTTTTTGTTTTCCATAAGGACATAAGCAGCAGCGGCTGATACAAGCGGCGCTGCCATAGAGGTTCCGGCGAATTGTGCATAAGTATTATTACCGGGAAAATTAGCAGTATATACGCTAACTCCGGGAGCGGAAATATCCACACAACTACCATAACTTGAAGAAGACCATGCATAGCCATATTGATTTGTGGCGGCAACGGTTATAACACTATCAAATATTGCAGGTTGTTTATAAACTTTTTTACCATCATTACCGGCTGAAGCAACAACAGTGACTCCCATATCAACAAGTTCATCTATTACAGTTCCAAGACCTCCTGTTGTAAATGAACAATTTATTATATCAGGCTTGTTTTTTAATTGCTTGATATATGATAAAGCAGCTACAACCCCTGACGAAGTACCTTTTAAGTTTTTGTCAAATATTTTATAACCGAATAGTTTAACATTACTTGGCGTACTTTTAGCGATAGCACCAGCCACTTTTGTACCATGACCGGCTTTATCCATTTCGTCGCCGGTGTTGTCAGTGCTAAAATCCATTTTTGTACGCACAACTCTGTATTTTAGTAATTCGTGGTTATAATTGATTCCGCTGTCTACGACAGCAATATTTATATTGGATTTAGCCTTTAATTTGTAATAATCAAGTGCAGAAACAGCATCTGTTTCCTCATAAGCCCATTCATCATTCATATTATACTTGTCATAAGTAGAACTTGAAGTAACAACACAGTCATAATCTGCCGTATAGCCTGATTTTTCATAATTTTCTTTTGCTTTTTGTGCTGATTTTTCATCTGCATACTGCAAAAAAGCATATCCAAAGCCATATACACTATCAACAGCACCGTATTCATCAATATTGTCATTTGTTTTTACAATCAGTCTTGTATTGATAGTTTGTTCATCTGTACTGTCTAATTCATTGTAATTGTCATATTCATTGCACAGTGCGGCAATTTCTTTGCCTGTTTTTAATGTACTTTGCTTTCTTGCTTCTTCTGCCATAACGCTTGTAATCGGCGCACATATAGATAAAACAATTATAATCGACAGTAAAACGCTCAGCCTCTTTTTCATACAAACTTCCCCTAATATATTCATTAAGTTAATATTAACATAATATTAAGATATTAGCAATACATATTGCGATATTGACAATATAAAGCCGTTTTGAATTTAACGATAATCAATTTACTGCATAAAAAGTTTGACTACCTTACCCTCTAATACATCGGGCACACTGATTGATTGCGGGCAATGATTTTTGCATTTATTGCACCAGGCGCAGGCTGTCGGATTGACTTTATAAGAGTTATATTTATCTCTGCCCAAATTGATGTCAATTTCACCTGAAATGACGCTGTTATAAAGAGAGAAAAACGAACTGATTTTAATACCCTTTGGGCAAGGTTGGCAATAGTCACAGCCCGTGCAGGAAATAACCTCGCTTTTGTTAATAATTGCGGCGGCCTTTTCGCAAAGGGAATATTCAATATCAGTAAACGGCTTAAAATCAGTTAAAGTAGAAAGATTATCAAGCATTTGCTCTGCACTGTTCATTCCGCTTAAAATTGTGATTATATTTTTATGGCTTGCAACAAAACCCATAGCCAACGAGGCAGGGCTGTTATCAGGCTTTATCGATTTAAACATATCCGATATCTCGTCATTAACCAAAGCAAGCTTACCGCCCCTTACAGGCTCCATAACGATTGTTGGAATACCTGCATCTTCAAGTATTTGGTATTGCATCTTTGCATTTTGATTTTCCCAATCAAGATAATTCATTTGAATTTGAGCAAAATCCCATTTATGAGCAGATACAATATTTCTTAAATCGTCAACCGTTCCGTGAAACGAAAAGCCGATATATTTAATCTTACCCTCTTTTTGCATTTGTTTTAGAAAATCATAAGCGTCGAATTTTTCGCATTTTTCAAAATTTTCATTATCAAGAGAATGAAGAAGATAAAAATCAAAATAATCCATACCGGTTCGCTCAAGCTGTTCGTCAAACACACGCTTCATATCCTCTTTAGTATCACACACCCAAATAGGTAGCTTATCGGCAATAAAATATGTATCTCTCGGATATTTCTTTAACGCATAACCTATAAAGGCTTCGCTTTTACCACAATGATACATATATGCGGTATCAAAATAGTTCACTCCGTTTTTATATGCTAAATCGACAAGACTTTGCGCCTTATCATAATCAATATTAGGATTTGATTCTCTTTTTTCTTCGGTTTCGCACGGCAGTCGCATTGTGCCCAAACCTAAAAGAGATACGTTAATATCCTTAAATTTTCTTTTATCAACCATCATATATTCCTCACTAAAAAAGGCAGGAAAACCAAAGTCCCCTGCCCGATTAATTATTATTCCTTAGTCCAAGTAACACCCTGCGGTGTATCCTTTAAAATGATGCCCTTAGCTTTAAGCTCGTCACGAATACGGTCAGCCGTTGCCCAATCTTTATTAGCTCTTGCCGTCTGACGTTCTTCAATAAGCGCTTCAATATCAGCGTCAACGTCGTTGCTCTTTCTGTTATAAAGAATACCAAGCACATCGCAAAGTTCGTCAAATACATCAGCAGCTGTTTGACAAACATTTTTAGAAACTTCCTTATCAAGAATAGATATATTAATATCCTTAACAAGGTCAAAGATTGCCGCAACACCGTCGGCAGTATTAAGGTCGTCGTCCATAGCCTTAATAAATTGCTCTCTGCGGCTGTTTATGCGGTCAATAAGCTCAGTATCGTCAGCTATGTCTTTAGCGTTTTTAATAGCAAAATCAAGGCTTTCACGGCAAGTATAAAGTCTTTCAAGAGCGCTTTTGCACTGTTCAATTATTTCAAGGCTGTAATTAATAGGTGAACGATAATGAGATGAAACAAGAAAGTATCTGATAACTTCATAACCGTAAACATTGGCAATTTCACGAACTGTTTTGAAATTGCCGAGTGATTTACTCATTTTAACGTTATCAACATTGATATAGCCGTTGTGCATCCAATATTTTGAAAAAGTGCAACCGTTTGCGCACTCGCTTTGCGCAATTTCATTTTCGTGATGAGGGAAAATAAGGTCCTGACCGCCGCAATGAATATCAATTGTATCGCCTAAATATCTTTTATTCATAGCAGAACATTCAATATGCCAACGGTCTGCCCTTACCCCAAGCGACTGCCAATAAGGCTCACCCTCTTTTGCAGCTTTCCAAAGAGCGAAATCAAGAGGATTTTCCTTTTTATCTCCGATAGCAATTCTTGCGCCCGACTGTAAATCCTCAATAGGCTGATGGCTTAACTTTCCGTAGTCCTTAAATTTAAGAGTTCTGAAATAAACGTCACCGTCAACTGAATAAGCGTAACCTTTTTCTTCAAGAGTTTTGATTATATTAATAATCTCATCAATATTCTCCGTTGCCTTTGGGTGAACTGTTGCTTTTTTGAAATTCAATCCGTTAGCGTCAGTCCAAAATTCTTCAATGTACTTTTTAGAAATTTCCTCAAAGGTACTGCCCTCTTCATTTGCACGTTTAATAATCTTGTCGTCAACATCGGTAAAGTTTTGAACAAATTTTACATTGTATCCTCTGTATTCAAGGTATCTTCTTAAAACGTCAAAAACACAAAGCGGACGAGCGTTACCGATATGAATATAATTATATACCGTCGGTCCACAAGCATAAATTTTAACTTCCTTAGGGTCATTTGGAACAAACTCTTCCTTTTTACGAGTCATTGTATTATAAATCTTCATTATTTTTGCTCCTTTAATTTTTCAATTTCTTCTTTAAGCTTTTCAATTTCAGCCTGATTTTCTCTAATCAAATTCATAAGCGGATCAGGAATATTGATTTGGTCAAGGTCATCTACCCTTTCGCCGTCAATCCTAACTACCTCACCCGGAACGCCGACAACAGTACAATTAGGTTCAACATCCTTAACAACAACTGCACCTGCGGCGACTTTAGCATTTCTGCCAACAGTAATAGGTCCTAAAACTTTAGCGCCGGAGCCTATCATAACGCCGCTTTCAATAGTTGGGTGACGTTTGCCGACATCCTTGCCGGTACCGCCAAGTGTTACACCCTGATAAATCATAACGTCATCGCCGATTTCAGTTGTTTCGCCGATAACAATACCGTTACCGTGATCAATGCAAACTCTTCTGCCAATTGTAGCACCGGGTGAATTTCAATACCTGTTTTATGCGCTGAACGCTGACTGATATATCTTGCTATAAAAGGCATATTATGATTTAAAAACCACTTTGCTCTTTTATGGCTTTGAAGCGCCTTGAATCCGGGGTAAAGAAGCACTATTTCAATAGGACTTCTCGCCGCCGGGTCGTGCTCCATAAAGCTTTTAATATCCTCTTTAAATGAGTCAAACATATAATATAATCTCCCTTACAGATTTCAATATAATAAAAACAAAAGCCCCTGTCAAATTGACAGAGGCAATAAAATACTGCGGTTCCACTCTTGTTTATACTCAGGCTGCAAAATATACAGCTTATGCCTATAACGTGGCAAAACGGCTTAAAATACTAAATTCCTTTAAGCAACTCCGCAGTGCATTTTAGCAGATTATTTATAAAGCCTCACAGCAAAACGGCTCATTCTCTGAATAAATAATTATCTGCTTACTTCTCTGCATCACAGTTTTTAATATTAAACAATTATTTCTACTATTATTATATATATTTTTTTAAAATTTGCAACAATTATTTTGTTTTTATTAAATGCCAACCGTCTTTAGCGTAAATAAGACCGCTTAAAACAGCAACAACGCTTACAACCCAAAATGCAATAGCGCAATAAACATTGAGCCAAGGAGTCGTAATTGTGATATCAGCCGCACCCTCACCGATTGCAAGAAGAAGGAAAGTCATACCTGTTGTTGACATTTGAAGAAACGTTTTGCACTTACCAAAACCGTTTGCGGCGATAACCTCACCGTTTGCGGCGGCAAGCATTCTTATTCCTGCAACGAGAAATTCCCTTGCAAGCATAAGAAGGATACAAAGCTCTGTATGCCAACCCATTTTGATAAATACAAGATAAGCGGCAAAAACGAGAGTTTTATCTGAAAGCGGGTCCATAACCTTACCAAAATCAGTTACAAGACCTTTTTTTCTTGCAATAATTCCGTCAGCCTTGTCACTCATACATGCAACGAAATATACAAGAAGTGCCGCAACCCAATGGTATTTAAATTCTATAAGTGAAAATGCCATTAAAAAAGGAATACAGCAAAAACGAAACACTGTTATTTTGTTTGGTAAATTCATACTTTTTCTCCAATCAAATCATAGCCGTCACAGCCTGTAATTTTAACATTTACGAACTCGCCGATTTCAAGCTTATCATTACTCTTAAATATTATTCCGCTGTCAATCTCGGGAGAATCAAAATAAGCCCTGCCGTTATACATACCGTCGTCAAACGAATCAACAATAACCTTATATGTATTGCCTACTCTCGCTTTGTTAAGTTGCTCGCTGATTGAATACTGAATATCCATCAAACGTCGGCACGTCTCTTTTTAACTTCCTCGTCAATTTGATTATCGTATTCGGCGGCAGGAGTATCCTCCTCGGCAGAATATGTAAAGCAACCCATTTTGTCAAATTTAATTTCCTTAATAAATCTGCAAAGTTCCTCAAAATGCTCGTCACTTTCACCGGGAAATCCAACCATAAATGTTGTACGAAGTGCAAGATTGGGAATTTTTCCTTCATTTTGAACAGAAGGTCTTTAAGTTGCTCATAAGAGCCTGTTCTGTGCATAGCTTTTAATATATTTTTATCACAATGTTGAAGTGGAATATCAATATATGGGCAAATTTTTTCCTCACTTGCAATTACGTCAATAAGCTCGTCGGTAACTCTGTCAGGATAGCAATAATAAAGCCTAATCCACTCGATGCCGTCAATCTTAACAAGTTCCTTTAAAAGACTTGCAAGACGATATTCACCGTAAAGCTTTAAGCCGTATTTTGTGGTATCCTGTGCAATAATTATAAGTTCTTTAATTCCCTTTGCGGCAAGATTTTGCGCTTCCCTAATAATATTCTCCATAGGGCGCTCTATATAACCGCCACGTATAAGCGGAATTGCACAATAAGAGCATCTGTTGTCGCAGCCGTCGCTTATTTTTAAATAAGCCCAATGCTTAGGTGTAGAAAGCATTCTGTCACCCTCAAGCAAAAGATACTTTTTATCAGGGTAAAAGCTTGTTCTTACACCGAGCAAAGCCTTGTGACAAACTTTAACAATATCATTATCCGCACCGATACCTATTACCGAATCAACTTCGGGAATTTCTTTAATGATTTCATCCTGATATCTTTCGGCAAGGCATCCTGTAACAACAATAGCACTGATAATCCCTGCCTTTTTATATTCGGCAACCTCTAAAATAGTTTCAATAGCCTCACGTTTAGCATCTTCAATAAAGCCGCAGGTGTTAATAATCATAACGTCGCTGTCTTCAATATTTTGCGCTATTTCAAAGCCGCTTTTATTTAATTTTTCAAGCATTACTTCACCGTCGACCTGATTTTTAGGACAACCAAGTGAAATCATACCTACTTTATTCGTCATATTCTTCTATCCTGTAAAATGCCGATTTAATATCCGAATAGTAAAAACCTTTTCTTTGAAGTGCGGCGATTACCTTTTCTTTCCCGTTTTCCTGATTAAGCTTTGTGGCATACTTTGATTTAATAAGTTTGATAATTGTTGAAACGTTATCAATATCAATAATTGACAGTTTTTCGTCAACTATCTCCCTGTTGATACCACGCTTAAAGCACTCTTGCTTAATATTAGCTGTTGAAAACTTTTTTACCTCAAGTAAATATTCAATAAGCCTTTGGCAATACTTTTCATCATCAAGATATCCTGCTTCAATATATCTGTCAACTGCTTTTTGAGCACTTACTTCATCAACGGATTTTAAAAGCTTTGTTTTAAGCTCTTTAACGGAATAATCACGCCTTGATAAATAGTCGGCACATTTATTTAACGCTTTTTTGTAATTTATTTTAACAAGAAGAGCCTGCCACTGCTCATCATCAATATCTGCTCCGTTTGAAATATAATTATCAAGCCAACAGTTTCATCAGTAGTGGTGGCATATTCTCCGTCAAGAAAGAGATGAACCTTAGTTCCTCTGCCTTTTTGATGAGTTAAAATCATCAGTCCTCATCATCCTCAACCATAATGTTGATTTTAGCAAGTGCTTCCTCACGTGTAATCTTTTTTTCAGGCTTAGGTGCAGGCTTAGAGGCATTAGCCTTTGCTACACGTTCTTCCTTTGCTTTTTCGATATCCTCGGCAATTTTATCCTTAATCTTCTGCTCAAGTTCAGCAGCAAGTTCAGGTTCATTTTTAATAATTTCTTTAACATTATCTCTGCCCTGACCGAGCCTGCGGTCACCGTAAGAGAACCACGAGCCGCCTTATGAACAATATCATACTGAACAGCCATATCAAGAATTTCGCCAACCTTACTAATGCCCTCTCCGTACATAATATCAAATTCAGCACTCTTGAAAGGAGGCGCAACCTTATTTTTAACAATCTTAGCACGGGTACGAGAACCGATAAATTCACTTCCTGCGCCCTTTAACTGTTCAATTTTTCTTACATCAATACGCATTGATGAATAAAATTTAAGCGCACGTCCGCCGGTAGTAACCTCAGGATTACCATACATAACGCCGATTTTTTCACGAAGTTGGTTAATGAAAATAACTATACAATTTGTTTTATTAATAGTACCGGCAAGAATTCTTAATGCCTGCGACATAAGCCTTGCGTGCTGACCCACATGGCTGTCACCCATATCGCCCTCAATTTCACTCTTTGGAACAAGTGCTGCAACAGAGTCAACAACAACAATATCAACCGCACCGCTGCTTACGAGTTGTTCTGTAATTTCAAGTGCCTGCTCACCGAAATCAGGCTGAGACACAATAAGAGAATCAACATCTACACCCAAATTAGCGGCATAAACAGGGTCAAGTGCGTGCTCTGCGTCAACAAATGCAGCGTCACCGCCAAGCTTTTGAGCCTCAGCAATACAATGAAGTGCAAGGGTAGTTTTACCACTTGATTCAGGACCGTAAATTTCAATTATACGACCTCTTGGTAAACCGCCGATTCCCGTAGCAATATCAAGAGTGAGAGAACCGGTAGAAATAGAGTCAACCTTAAGAGAAGAATTTTCGCCAAGGCGCATAACTGCACCGTCGCCGAACTTCTTTTTTATATTTTTCATAGCAGCCTCAAGAGCCGCTTTTTTGTTATCAACTGCCATCAGATAACCTCCTAACATAATTCCCTACTATTATACTAAATTCGATATTTAAAATCAATAGTAAATAAAAATATGCAAATATTTGTTCTAAATAAAAAAATAGTAAAAAAAAGACTTGCATTTTAATAACAATTGTGATAATATATCTACGTTCTAAATTGACAAGGAGGTGTTCGCAAATGGCAAAATGTGAATACTGCGGAAAAGACGTATCTTTCGGCATCAAGGTTTCTCACTCACACAGAAGATCAAACAGAACTTGGAAACCAAACATTAAAAAAGTAAAGGCTATTGTAAACGGCTCTCCTAAAAGAGTTAATGTTTGCACAAGATGTCTTCGTTCAGGTAAGGTTGAAAGAGCTTAATTATTTCGCATAAAACAGCACCGATTTATTCGGTGCTTCTTTTATTTTAAAGAGCTTTGTAAATATGTAAAAGCGCCTTAATCTTAACCCTAAGGGGGCTTGGAAAATAATTGAATATAAATATAATAAGTATATATTTGAAGGAGATGAGCAAATAAAATGAACATAATCAAAGCTAATAATATAAATCATTCATATATATTTGCTCAAAGAGAGATAAAATCACTTTACAACATTTCCTTTAAAATCGAAAAAGGTGAATTTATATCAATAGTCGGTATGAACGGCTGTGGTAAAAGCACCCTTGTTAAACACCTTAATGCACTTATTCCTCTTCAAAGCGGTGAGCTTACAATTGCGAGCCTTGATTGTGGGAATAATAAAAACATATACAAAATCAGGCAGAAATGCGGTATGGTATTTCAAAATCCCGATAATCAATTTGTTTCAACAGTTGTTAAAGAGGATATTGAATTTTCGCTTAAAAATCATGATATAAAATATAATGACAAAACGATTGGAGATGTACTTTCACTCGTAGGACTTAAGGGCTTTGAAAAAAGAAATATACTCTCTCTTTCAGGAGGTCAAAAGCAAAGGCTTGCCCTTGCAGGAATACTTTGCGTAAAGCCTGATATTATTATTCTTGATGAGGCAACCTCAATGCTTTCTCCAAATTCAAGAAAAGATGTTTTGGATATAATTCTAAAACTTCATAAAGAAACCGACATAACATTTATAATGATTACGCAGTATGCAGAGGAAACGGTAAATGCTGACAGAATAATTGTTATGAATGGCGGTAAAATCATTTCAAGCGGCGTTCCTGAAAAAATATACTCAAACAAAGAGCTTATAGAAAAATCGCAAATTTCACTTCCCTATTGTGTTAAAATATATAATGATTTAAAGAAAGCGGGAATTTTCCTTGACGAATGTCCTTTAAACAATGAAAGATTGGTGGAACTATTATGCCGATTGAAATAAAAGAACTTTCATTTTCGTATGATAGCAAGCCATTTATTGATAATTTAGATTTAAAAATAGATGACGGCGAAATGGTAGGTATTATAGGTAATACAGGCTGTGGAAAATCAACATTTGTCCGTCTTATTGCAGGGCTTATAAAAAGCGACAGCGGTAAAATAATTATTGACGGCGACGATATTACCAACAAAAAATTTAATAAAAAAATTCTTCGCAGAAGCTTGGAATAGTATTTCAATTTCCCGAAATGCAATTATTTGAGCAAACGATTGAAAAGGACATATTCTTCGGCTTAAAACAATATAAGTTGACTTATGACGAAAAATACAAAAGAGCTAAAGAAGCACTTGAACTTTTAGGTCTTGATTTTGAAAAAATTAAAGATAAATCCCCTCTTGCACTTTCCGGCGGTGAAAAAAGAAAAATCGCTGTTGCAGGAATACTCGTTTGCAAGCCGAAATATTTAATTTTTGATGAACCGATAGCCGGTCTTGACTGTAATTCAAGAGATAGCTTTATGAAATTGCTTTTAGCATTAAAGCAAAACGGCACAACAATTATAATCATATCTCACAACGCCGATTATTTGGCAGAATATGCAGACAGAATACTTGTTATGGGCGGCGGTAAAATTATATTGGACGATAAACCGAATGAAATTTTTAATCAAACTAACTTATTAAATAATCTTAACATAGGCGTTGCAATTCAAAGGAAATCGCAAATTTATTAAATAAAAACGGCTTTAATATTCAAAGTGATATTTTAAAATATGACGATTTGCTAAGTTCAATAATATCAAATATAGGAGTTATAAATGACTGACATATTATCGGGAGTTTATGAAAATATTAATTCACCCATTCACAACATAAATGCAAAATATAAAATTCCTTGCTTTTTAGCAATGATTATATTAACGCTTGCAGCGAAAAGTTACGTAGTCTATATAATTGATTTTTTGTTTCTTGGCATTTGCATTTTAATTTCAAAATTAAACATTAAGCATTTCATATCGGCAATAAGTAAGCTTTGGTTGTTTTATTTAATAATATTCTTAATGAACGCCCTTTTCTTCGGCAAGGGAGAAACGGTTTTAAGCCTTTGGAAAATCAACATAACAACACTTGGCATAAGGCAAGGAGCAGTGATAGTTTTAAACGTAATATTTGTTATACTTTGGTCAAAATTATTCGTTTTGACCTCCTCGCCCATCGAGATAACAAACGCAATTAATTTCTATCTGACACCGCTTAAATTATTTAAAGTTCCAACAGAAAATTTAGCACTTATATTATCGGTTTCAATTCAATTTGTTCCGACCTTATTAATTGAAGCGCAAAATATAAAAATGGCTCAAATTGCAAGAGGCGCAGAATTTGAATCGAGAAACATATTTAAAAAAGCCAAATGCATATTTCCGCTTATAGTGCCGATTTTCATAAACGCTTTTAAAAGAGCGGACGAATTATCGCAGGCACTTGAAGCAAGAGGATATAAAGGAGAAAAATAAATGAATAAAAATAATTTAAAAATT
>ENA-OQIO01000286-OQIO01000286.1-human-gut-metagenome-genome-assembly--contig:-NODE-286-length-27563-cov-2.294358_pt1 | contig 27563 bp, 26 predicted proteins | sample MGYA00242573_ERZ504737 | MGnify/ENA primary metagenome ERZ504737 (study PRJEB26092, sample SAMD00036203) | human gut metagenome | host: Homo sapiens | study: EMG produced TPA metagenomics assembly of...
ACTATACAAGATTAAATATAGAGAGGGTTAGTATATTGAAAATAAAAATATTGACAAATATGGCAATGCTTGTAGCTTTGTCTTTGATTTTAGTAATGTTGATTAATTTCCCGATTTTGCCTGCTATTCCATTTATGAAATATGACCCTGCTGATATTCCTATTCTCATTGGCAGTTTTCTCTTTGGCCCTATGGGTGGTGTAATCCTGACAGCAATTGTTTCTATTTTACAAGGTTTATTCATCAGTGGTGATGGTGGTCCAATCGGTATCGTCATGCATTTTTTAGCTACAGGTACTTTTGCTTTTATTGCCGGATTTATTTATCAACGTACAAAAACAAAACGCTCTGCTGTTGTCGGTTTAATCTGCGGAGCTTTAAGTATGACTTGTGTTATGGTCATTTGTAATTTACTATTAACACCTATTTTCTTAGGTGCACCTATGGAAAAAGTTATTGAACTACTTTTACCTGCCATCATACCTTTTAATTTGATTAAAGCAAGTATAAATGCTTTAATAACTTATTTCATTTATAAACCTATATCAAATTTTGTACATCGCAATATTTAAAAGGAGCTTTAAATTTGACTGTAATTACTACTATTCGCAAAGTAACAATTGATTTAGAAAATAAAGCTAAACAAATTGCTAAAGATTTATCCATTTCTTATGTTACAAGAAATAATCTCGGCATTGATAAAATAAAACAACAAGAAAATGCAGATACTGTAATCATTGTAAAAAAAGATAAATTAGTCTTAGATTTACCTACAGGCGAAATGTTTTTTCACCCTAATATGGCTCAAGTTCGCATGAAACGTTTACGCTGTGGTGATATTGATAATATGCTTGAAGCTATGGGAGGACGAGAATTTTTACAAAATAAAACTGTTTTAGATTGCACTTTAGGTTTTGCCTCTGATGCAATTATCAGCTCATATGGTGTAGGCCCTAAAGGTAAAGTCATCGGCCTTGAAGTTAACCCTTTAATCGCTCTCATCGTCAAAGATGGACTAAAGACTTATCTACCTACTAATTACGATTTAAAATCTGCTATGGATAATATCACTGTTATCAATCAAGATTATTTAAGTTTTCTTAAAGAACAAGAAGATAATAGTTTTGATATCATCTATTTTGACCCTATGTTTCGCCATGCACTCACGGACAGTAAAAGTCTAAATCCACTTCGCCAATTAGCAGATATGAGAGCTGTTAGCCACGAAGCATTAAATGAAGCTAAACGCGTCGCTAAATATCGCATAGTCTTCAAAGAAAATAGTCGCAGTCTTGAATTTTCTCGCCTTGGTTTTACTAAAATCTGTGGTGGTAAATACGCTCCTATTCACTATGGAGTTATTGATTTAAACTAAAAATATAAAAGACCTAAGCTTATATGGATTTTCCCATATATCTTAGGTCTTTTTTCTATTCTTTAAACAGTTCTAATTGTTTTATCTCTTTAAAATGATATTGACGATATTTTCGTTCTGATAAAGCCCTGCTCAATCTTTTACTATCATAAATTCTAATATATTTCTGAGCAAAAATATTTGGTAATGCCACACCTACAGCTATTGCTAGAATTATCAAAGTAGCATTTACACCACTTTGAAACGCTTGTAAAAAATTACTTACATCTAAAGTATCAATATCAATTATATTAAATAACAAACGATACATCAAAATACCTGGCATCAACGGAATAACTGATGGTATCGTAAGCACATGGCTAGGCACATGAAACCAATGCACAGCCCTCAAAGCAATAATACTTACTACCATTGCTCCTAGCAATGTTCCAATCGGCAAACCAACACCTAAAAAATCCATAGACAAAGTACGTACACAGACAGAAATCACTCCACCTAGACCGACTACCCATAATAAACGTGGCGGAACATTAAACATGGTAGAAAAACCAGCAGCTGCTATAAAAGCTGATATTACATAAACAATATATGCTTGATGATTTACTGTCGATAAATGCGTAAAATCTTCTACACTGAATAATTTTATGGCAAAAATTATACCAAAAGTCATACTACCAACCATCAGCAGAGTATTCATCGCTCTTGTTATGCCAGCTGTAATATAACAATCGAGCATATCTTCTAAAGCATTGACCATAGGCACACCTGGAACGATAAAAATAGCACATGCCAACATAGTGTACCATGAAGTATCTGTAAACGGCAAAAAATGTGTAAAATATGCTATCACTGTAGCTGTAAATGAAGATAATACAATCGCCATATAAGGATTTATACCAATTTTTAAACATTGACTGCGCACAAAAAAGCCAATAAATGCTGCTATTGCAGTATATAATGATGCCATGATATCACAGCCAAACATTTTACCTACACCGCCACAAGCCAGCGCTGCTCCAAGATTAATAATAAAAGTCGCATATTTGCTTTTCTTGCTTTCTACTTTCTTCAATTCAGCTTCAAATTGCTCAATAGTATAATCTCTTTCGATTGCCTCCCATGTCATTTTACTAACTTCTAAAATCACATTCATATCAACATTATGCTGATAACATTTTTGCAATTTCGTCATATGATAATTGCCAACGCTCACACTGACCATCAAAGTAGTATACGTAACATGAATATGCAATTGGTCGCCAAAAATTCCCGCATAAGCAGCTGTTCGTTGCATAGTTCGCACAATCCTGCTCGTATCTGCTGAATTTTCCATCATTAAACGACCTACATGCAAAATCAAATGAACTTTTCTTGTCAGTTCTAAATAATTTTCATCTATATTATATGGTATGCTTTTAGAAATTGGTACGTTCTTCATCAGTATAAATGCCCTTCTTAATCATAAAATAAATATCCTATTCTATTATAATATCAATCTAAGATAATAGTACATACAAAATTATATTTATTTCAAATATCACTCAAATCAACATAAGACCTCAAGAAATTGCAAGGATTTTATTTAAATTCAGCGAATTATATACTAAACGATATTGTTTATTTTAAATTTAGAAAAGAGGGATTATATGCAAATCTACATTCAAGTAAAACAACTCGGCAAACGCAAAGCTAGTATTGAAGCACAAAAATTTATTATCGAAGACTCCCTTTTTACTGTATATGATTTACTTTATGACATTGTAACTAAACAAGTAGACAAATTCAATCATCGTGCTATTGGCAATATAGATGGTGAACCTACCTTATTAAATTATTTATCGTTAACTCAAATAGAAAATCAATCGCCTTCTGGAAAAATATCCTTTAATCTAGATTATCGCCAACAAAAACAAGACATTCAATCGGCATTTGATAATGTTATTATGGCTTTTAATGATGGATTATTCCGTATATTTTTAAACGATAACGAACTATCTTCCCTAGAAGAAAAAATCAATTTACAAGAAAATGAAAAATTAACTTTTATCCGCTTAACCATGTTATCAGGAAGAATTTGGTAAGTTTTTCCGTAAAATCAGAAAGGATTTTTATTATGTGTTTAGATAGATGGTTCAATAATAATAAAGAATTTAAAAATAAAATAATAGCTGAACTTGCAAAGTTAAAAAATAAACTTCTACAACGCAACAAAATATTTATGATATTTATTTAACTGAATTACAAGTAAAAACTAGATATAATTATTATTACGCTTCTTTTTCCTTAGAAGAAAGGCTCTCTAATCACCCTTTATATCTACATTGGCAAAAAATTTTACCTGAAATATTAACAAAGCCTATATCTTCTTATTTTTCTGATGATGAAAAAATTGTATTGCAGACCATCTTAGGCAAAGACAAAGCAGATTTATTTTTCTTAGCCCTAGATAATTTAATGGATTACCCTTATCAAACTAACTGGTATAGGCGCACACTACGTTCTCACCAATCACATCTATATTTAAGTCGCATGTTCGATGTATTAAATGAATTTTTAATCTATCGCAATACTCAATTAACGCCTCTAGAAAAATTAAAACTATCTCGTAAACCTATCGATGAAAATAATTTACCACTACAAGATTATATTTATTTGCAAAGTTTTTGGTATTTATGTTCTAGCCGCTGAAATCGATAACAATAATACACAAACAATAAAATTAATTGAAGATATCATCTTAGGTGATAATCAAGTTGCTTTTCTTTCTTATGGTTTAATCAATTCCATAGTAAAAAGTCATAATCAACATCTGCATAAATTACTAGGTGATTTACTCTTAGCTGGACGATTGCAAGAAGGATTGCGCCAATCCATCACTGAAAATATGGATAATGGCACAGTAGAAGCTTTTTTAACCCTATTAAAAGTAATCGAAGAAAATAATTTAATTCGCTATGCATCTGTAAAAAGAGCTATAGCCACATGGACAAGTCTAATTGATATTGATAATGCTGATAAAATCACTAAAAAAGAAATATCTTCTTTCTCTAAATTTCTAACAAATGAACAGCTCCGCCATCAATCACTCAATAGCCAAAATCCAGTGGAAATCTATTTAGCTCTATGGTCATATGCTTTTTATAACGTAGAAACAACTATACCATTATCCTTGATTTATTTAAAAATGGTCAAAAACATCAAAAACTAGTCGCTGGTTATTTCTTAAATGTAATCAATGATAATCAAATAATTTTTAAATTACGTTATGAATTAGTTACCCAATACAATTTAACAGAAGATAATCTCTCCTTAATAGCTATATTATTCCGTTTAAAATTAAAAGATACAGCTTATAAAAATTTCCTTGATCATAATTTCAGCTCCACACAGCTAATGGATTATTATTATAAATTAAAAGCTTTATCGCAAAATTTGCCTAAAGAAAAAATTTTCTCGCCTTGCGTTTTTCCATGGCATACTGAAATTCTAAACTTAAGTGATGTTTTGATTGAAATGGCAGATATTAGTTACTATCTAGCTTCTGACGAATTATTAGATGATTTTTGCAGTGAAATTTCTCGACTTGATACTTTTTGGCGCGATAATTATTTGAAAAAATTATATACTACTCCTAAAACTCTAACTCAACGCCAATTAGTATTTTGCCTATTAGCTGATAGAAGTGAAGCCACACGCAAAGAAAGCTATAACATCATCAATAAGCTCGCCATTTCTAAAGATGAATATGACCTTCTCATATCCATGCTCAAATATAAATACAGTGATTTACGTCAAAATATCATTCGACTCTTATTAAAACAGCCTGAAAAACAATTACTTGATACCTTAAAAATTTTATTGAGCGATAAAAAAGGCTCTATTCGCCTTGCTGGTTTAGATATATTATTGCAATTGCAAAAAAATCCTCATAATCAAACCCTATTTAATACTGCCAAATCATATCTTTGTACACTTACTAATCCTACAACTAATGAACAAATCTTAATTTCGCAAATAAATGATAGTTATGATAATGACCCTACTATTAAAGAATTATCTTACGATACTACATTAAAAACTCAACTTGCACTATCTGAAGTAAACAATTCTTTAAAAATAACAGATATTTATCCGCTCTCACTTCAAGAATTATTTCAAATAGTAGATGATTTATCTAAGTTTTACGAAAAACATAAAATGCTTTCGTATAATCCTTTGTATGGCAGTGAAATCCTTTTAGATAATGATTTTAGACGCATTTCTTGGGAAGAAAAATTTAATTTATATAAATATCCTTATCCTAATCTTTGGCAGGATTTTTATGCTCAATATATCAAAACACCCGCTAAACTTTATCAATTATATCTATTTATATCATTGAATTACTTCGATATAAATTCACCATTTAAAGATGTAATAACTAATACATTCAATGACAATTCAATTTGTTTAAAATCCAAATATATACAAACTAAATTAAATAATTATCCTCGTATAGAAAGTTTAGCCACTATCATTGAAAATCTCTATGAATATTATGTTCCTCAAAAATATTGTTTTGAAGTTGCTAAATTCTGGGCTTTACGTCATTTAAAAAAATTTGATTTTAATAAAGTCATAGCTAAACAAAATAAAATGACTATTTCTTTCTTAACACAATATCATTATGGTAGTAAATCTGTTGGTTGTACTTTCATTCTTATGCCACTTTTAAATAACTATAATGATGATATTAGTTTAAAGAAAGCTTCATTTTACTGTATAATCTCTACACTAAATACAAATATGAAATTTATTTGCCTATATATAATTTCCTTCGTGCTAAACAAATAAATTTAATCGCTGAAGATGAACTTTATATCGATATTTTCCAACGTTCATCAGAACAATTATCTTCAAAACTCAATCAATTATCTTCTTTATTTGAAGAAAATTTTTCGACTTTAGCTTTTAGTGATTTTTCTGCTGAAAAACCAACAATAAAACAAGATTTATTACTTTATAGCCAAAATTTTGCCGATATCATCATATCTCAAATTTTATCCATTGAATTAAAACGTGGTGATTTGCCTACTAAATACACTAAATTAATAAATAATATCAAACAAATAAAGGGCATTCATTATTTTGTTGATATTTTAACAGCATTAGGCAAAAGTAAATTAAAAAATATTTCTTATCTTTGGTCTGAAGTAACTAATAAAGATAGCATTTTTTCTTATCTATTAAGTATTTGTAAACCTAAAAAAGATGAAACAGCTAAAGATTTAAAAGCGTATCTAAAAGATAAATCTATCTCTAATATTCGTTTAATCGAAGCTTGTATGTTCTCACCTTCATGGATACCATTAGTGGATAAAATTTTGAAATGGAAAGGATTTTTCAGCGGTTGCTATTATTTCTTAGCACATATGCGTTATGCTGATAAAAAATTAGCTGCTACCTTTGCTAAATACACGCCTATTTCCATTGAAGATTTACGTGATGGAGCTTTTGATTTGGACTGGTTTAAATCATGCTATAAACAATTAGGTAAAGAACGTTTTGCTATTTTATATGATGCTGCTAAATATATCTCTGAAGGAAATGCTCATACACGTGCTAGAAAATACGCTGACGCTACTAATGGTTTATTCTCTGCTGATGAAGTCAAAGCACAAATAATTGAAAAACGCAATAAAGATTTATTGATGGCTTACGGATTAATCCCACTTTCTAAGAGCGGTAAAATCACTAAGACTGCACAAAAAGAAATCCTCAAACGTTATATATTCATTCAGCAATTCCACAAAGAAAGTAAAAAATTTGGCTCACAAAGACAATCTAGTGAAAACTTAGCTTGCAAAATCGCCTTAAATAATTTAGCAAGAAATGCTCATTTTTCCAATACTTTCCGTTTTATTTTAAATATGGAAACACAATTAATCAAAAATCAGCAACAATATTTTGAGCCTAAAGAGCTAGAAAATATTTCTATTTATTTACAAGTAGATGAATATGGTAAAACTTCTATTATTTGTCAAAAACAAAATAAACAATTAAAATCTGTACCTAGTAAAATCAAAAAAAGAACCATATTATCTTGCTTTAAAACAAGCCAAAAATGAATTTATTGACCAATATCGTCGTTCAAAAATTATGTTTGAACAAGCTATGGAAAATTCTACTTTATTTTTGGCAGATGAAATCACTTTGCTCAATCAAAATCCTATATTAAAGCCATTGCTTCAAAATCTAGTATTTATTCATGATAATGATATAGGCTATTTCCAAAATAATAGCTTAATCTCACCTACAAAAGACATCATCAAATTAAATGCTGATGATAAAATTCGTATCGCTCACCCTATAGATTTATATAAAAGCAATCTATGGCATATATATCAGCAAGATTTATTTACACGTCAAATCAAACAACCATTCAAACAAATTTTCCGTGAATTATATTTAAAAATAGATGATGAGTTAAATTCTGCTCAATCTCATCGTTATGATGGTTATCAAATCCAACCACAAAAAACGCAAGCTGTTTTAAAAACTCGCAATTGGATTGCTAGCTATTATGAAGGTCTACAAAAAGTATATTATCAAGAAAATATTATTGCTACTATTTACGCTGCTGTTGATTGGTTTACTCCTGCCGATATTGAAGCTCCTATACTTGAATATGTATCATTTTATGATCGCAAAACTTTCAAAGATATTTTAATTAAAGATATTCCTGATATTGTTTTCTCTGAAGTTATGCGTGATGTAGATTTAGCTATCAGCATTGCTCATGTAGGTGGCGTAGACCCTGAAACAAGCCATTCTACAATACAGATGCGCAAAGCTATCTTAGAATTTACTTTACCACTCTTTAAATTGAATAATGTTTCCTTAAATGATAATTTTGCTATCATCAAAGGAAATTTAGCAGATTATTCCATTCATTTAGGTAGCGGTCTTGTTCATCAAATGGCAGGAGCTGAAATCGCTATTTCTGTTGTTCCTTCCCAACATCGTGGTCGCTTATTTTTACCTTTTGTTGATGAGGACCCTAAAACAACCGAAATCATCACCAAAGTATTGCTCTTTGCCAAAGACAATGATATCAAAGACCCATTTATTTTAAATCAAATAAAATTAGTTAAATAAAACGAAAAAACTGTACTAAACAATTTATGATTTTAGTACAGTTTTTTCTATTTTATCTATGCTCTTTTTGATTTAGTTCTCACCAAAAACATCAATTTATCTTCTTTTAACTTATTAATATAATTGCGGAAAAAGATATTAGGAATTGCCACACCAACAGCTATCGCCAATAATATCAAAGTTGTATTAACACCATTATTTAAAACATGATGATAATTCATATTATCCACATTTTCTAAATTAATAATACTAAATAGTAAACGATACATAAAAACACCTGGAATTAAAGGGATTACAGACGGAATAGTCAATACATGACTAGGTGCATGTACTATATGTACAGCTTTCAAAGATAATAAACTGACTATGACAGCACCTGCAAGCGAAGCCGTTGCTTGTGAACAATCATATTCTAACATTAAAAAGTTGCGTACTCCCACTGAAATTATCGCTCCACAGGCAACTACAATTAACAATCTAGGTGGCATATTAAAAATAGTTGCAAAACCTATAGCAGCTACTGAGGCTGCAACAGCACAAACTACAAATGAATTAGAAGAAATACTTAAGCTTGTAAAATCTTGAACTACACATAATTTTATGGCAAAAGCTATGCCAAAAGTCATACTTCCTATCATCAATAAAGTATTCATCGCCCTTGTCATTCCTGATGTAATATAATTATCTACCAAATCATCTATCGCATTAATCAAAGGAATTCCCGGCACGATAAATAAACTACAAGCAATGAGTGGATGCCATGGCGTATTAGTTGGCATAAAATGTATAAAGTATGCACAAATAGTGGCTACAAAAGCAGAAATAGCTATTGATGCATATGGATTAAATTTTAATAAATTGCATTTCATTCTCGTCCAATAACCTATCATTGCACAAATAGAAGTGTAGATAAATGCAAAAAAATCACCACCAAATAATAAGCTAAAGCCACCACAAGCCAGCCCTGCACTAATCATCACTAAAGGCTTTTTATAATATCTTTTACGCAAACAAATAAATCTCAACTCTTTTTCAAATTCATTTAAAGAATAATCTTGCTCAATAGCTCGCCATGATAATTTACTAACTCCAGAAATTGCTGTCATATCTACTCCATGTCTATAACATTTTTGGAAATTAGTAATAGATTTGTCCCCTGTATTAATATTAACCATTATTGTTGTAAAAGTAATATGAATTTGCAATCTTCGCTCTGGTATTTTCATAAATACGCCTACGCGTTTCATATTGCGTACAATACGATTTGCATCAGCTCCACTTTCCATTAAGACTTTGCCCACACGCAAAATCAATTGTATTTTTCGTTCAATCTCCTTATCTTCTTTCAAATTTTTTAAATTATTATGTTCTAAATAATCGTTCATTTTCCCTAACCTCTATAACTCTATTATTCAATTTTCTATTACCAAATAGCATAAATATGATGATTTTATAATTATATCTCCTTCATCATCTGCTATATTTATATTATTATGCAAAGTAATATTAAATTCAAATACACCTTTGTTATTTCAATCTATAATTAAAATGCATTAATAAAATTGAACAAAGAGCTATTGACTATGGTGTTATACCATAGTTTATACTTGAAATAAGAAGTAATATATTTCTATTTTAAGAAAGGATTTGTTATTATGGTTACGAAAAAATATTGCTGGTTAATGTTATTGCTAGCAATTATTTTGGAAATAACAGGTACAGCTTTAATGAAATTTTTTGCCATAAAAGGTGGTATGGAAGGTTATATCTTAATGCTTTTATTTATATTTTGTTCCTATTTTGCATTAAGCAAAGCCATTGTAAAAATTCCCATCAGTACTGCTTATGCTATTTGGGAAGGTATAGGCTTAATCGGCACAGCTACTGTGGCTTATTTTATTTTTTAATGAAGACTTATCTTTATTAAAAGTTTTAGCTTTTATGGTAATCTTAAGTGGTTTAATCATGATAAAAAAAGGAACTTATACTGTTTCAAATAAATAATGGAGTTGAATATTATGTCAGATGGTACGATTGGTACTTTATTGATTATTGGTTCTGTATTTTTCGATGTATTCGCTAATATTTGTCTAAAAAAATCTCAAGGATTTAAATATAAATTATATGGATTTTTGGCAATCAGTTTAGTTGGATTTGCCTTTTTATGTTTAGCTTACGCTATCAGCATCATGGATTTAAGCATTGCTTATGCCTTATTTGGTGCTTGTGGTTTACTTTTAACCACAATTATTGATAAATTATTTTTCGGTCTACGCATCAAGCCTTTGGGAATTATTGGCTTAATGACGATGATTACTGGTATTATTTTAATAAAAATGATTTAAATAAATAAAACCACTATTTAGTATGAAATTATATCTTTAAAATTATACTATAATAGTGGTTTTATTTATTTCACGTCATTGACCAATTTTATCAAAATCTTTTCGTGGTCTAACTACAGGTTTTTCATCAGCATAACCCAATAATGCAATATAAGCTATTATTTCACCCTTTTTATTTAACCAATGTTTTAATTCTGGATATACAAAGAAAATATCTCCTATCCATAAACTTCCTAATCCTAAATTGTTAGCAGTTAATAACATATTTTCAATACTTGCACATATTGCTTGAATATCACAAATTTCAGCAATATGTTCCTCAAAACTTAAGAATTTTCTATATTCTTTAGATAATGTATTTATTACAAAAATAAGTACTGTAGCTTCTTGCATAATTTTAAAACTATTTTGAGCTCTATTGATATAGTTAACATAATTAGGTAATAATGATTACATTAATTCCCTAGTTATTCCTTAATTTAAAATCTGCATACATTCTTGTTTTGATTTATCCATAACCACTATAAAATACCATGGTTGTCTATTCTTAGCAGAAGGAGCTTATCGTCCAGCTTCTAAAATTTTTTAATTAAATCTTTTGTTACTTATTCTGCTTAAACTTATGTATACTTCTCCTATTTTCAATATCAATTATCATAGATATTCACCTTCTTATTATATAAAATAACCACTATCTAATAAAAAAATTAGGCTAGATAGTGGTTATTTTTATTTTTCTTGTAAAGAATCCCATAATAATAAAATATTATTACCTACTTCTGCATAAAAACGAATACTTTTTGTTTGTTTTCTTTCTTCCCAAGCTACATGGTTTTTTGATTTTTCCTGTGCATATTTTTCTTTAAAAACTTTTAACATTTTATCATTAAACTGTACATCAATCATCATATTATATCTTTGAAAATTTTTATCTACTAAAATATAATGATTATCTAATACTTTTAAATTATATTTTTTCTCAATTAAATCAACATAACCTTTTGGTAATTTATAATCCATATCTTAAAAATCCTTTCTTCATTTATAAATAAAGGCGTAATCCCTAAGGATACGCCTTTATTATTCATTTTAAATCAAATGGAGATAAGTTTCTTAAACTGTTTTCATTAATATCAGCATTAGCAAATTTATCTATCAACTGTTGCACTGCTAGTGTTGCAGATAATTTTCCATTAATTACATCTTCTTCAATTTCTCCTTTACTTTTTATAATCTCTGGACAACGATAAAATAAATTATGCAAATGTTCTTCTATCATAGTATACACCCAAGAAATCGTTTGTTGTTTTCGACGTTCCTTCAAAACACCATTAGCAAAACCTTGTTTCATAAAAACTTCACAACATTTTGCCAAAAATCCATAATTCCTTCACCTGTATATGCTGAACAAGTATAAGCATGTGTAGTCCAGTGCTCTGTTGCTTGTCGCAAAAATTGCAAAATACGTTCATATTCTGCACGAGTCACCAATGCTCTTTGCTTATTATCTCCATCAGCTTTATTTACTAAAATAGCGTCAGCTAATTCCATAACACCTTTTTTCATGCCCTGTAATTCATCACCAGCACCTGTTAATACAACTAAAAGGAAAAAATCTACCATAGAACGTACTGTCGTTTCACTTTGTCCTACGCCTACCGTTTCCACTAAGATTGTATCATAACCAGCAGCTTCACATAAAAGTAATGTTTCTCTACTTTTACGTGTTAATCCTCCCAAAGTACCTCCAGATGGTGATGGTCGAATAAAAGCATTTGGCTCTCTTGATAACTGCTCCATTCTAGTTTTATCTCCTAAGATACTACCACGTGTGACTGTACTAGATGGGTCTACTGCCAATACTGCTACTTTATGCCCTTGTTGACATAATTTAGTTCCTAAAGCTTCAATTAAAGTAGATTTACCTGCACCTGGTACACCTGTAATTCCAATTCGCATAGATTTTCCAGTATATGGTAAAATTTTTTGAATTACTTCTTGTGCCATAGCAAAATGTACACTTGCATTACTTTCAATTAAAGTAATAGCTCTTGATAAAATCATACGATTTCCAGCTAAAATACCTTTAACATAATCATCTACTGTTAATTTTACTCGTTTAACTATTTTGGGTTTATTTACATGATGTTCAGTTTTATTTTGCTCACTCATACCATCATGTCCACCTTCTACACCTCGCATAACTCTACAGGCAAATTTATCATCATTATTATCAGGTCTCCATGAAGGCTTATACGTATCAGCATAACATCAGTCCTCCAGACGTTTGTTAAGAAGCTCCAATACTTTTTTTGCACAAACAGGAATTATCGTACCTGGTCCAAAAATGGCAGCAGCACCATGTTCATATAAGAAATCATAATCTTGAGCAGGTATTACCCCACCAATTACTACCATAATATCTTCACGACCACGTTTTTTCAATTCTTCAATGAGTTGTGGCATTAAAGTTTTATGACCAGCTGCCAAGGAACTCATACCTACAATATGCACATCATTATCAACAGCATCTTGAGCAGCTTCTTCTGGTGTTTGGAATAATGGACCAATATCAACATCATAACCCATATCAGCAAAAGCAGTAGCAATTACTTTTGCTCCACGATCATGACCATCTTGTCCCATTTTAGCAATATAGATACGGGGACGACGACCATATTCCACTTCAAACTTATCTGTCATATCACGAACTTCTTTAATAACATCATCATCACTAAATTCACTACTATATACACCAGATATAGAACGAATAATTGCTTTATGTCTACCACAAACTTTTTCTACTGCATCAGAAATTTCACCTTTAGATGCACGTGCTCTTGCTGCTTCTACAGCTAATTCTAATAAGTTACCTTCACCTGTTTCCATAGAACGAGTGATAGCTTCAAGACAAGAACGAACTTTGTCATTATCACGATTTGCACGTAATTTTTTAAGTCTTTCAATCTGAGCTAAACGAACTGCTGTATTGTCAACTTCTAAAATATCAAGTGGATCTTCTTTATCTAAGCGAAGATAATTTACGCCAACAATTTTTTCACTACCAGAATCAATATGAGCTTGACGACGTGCTGCTGCTTCTTCTATACGCATTTTAGGCAGACCTGTATCAATTGCTTTAGACATACCGCCGAGAGCTTCAATTTCTTGAATATGTGCCCAAGCTTTTTTTTATGAGTTGATTTGTTAAAAATTCTACATAATACGAACCACCCCATGGGTCAATTACCTTACATACTTTAGTTTCATCTTGAATGTATAATTGCGTATTACGAGCAATACGAGCTGAAAAGTCTGTAGGAAGAGCTATAGCTTCATCTAGTGCATTTGTGTGTAAAGATTGTGTATGACCAAGAGCTGCTGCCATAGCTTCAATACAAGTTCGAGTAATATTATTAAATGGATCTTGTTCTGTAAGACTCCAACCAGAAGTCTGAGAATGTGTACGTAAAGCCATAGATTTTGTCTTTTTAGGATGAAAAGAATTGACAATTTTAGCCCAAAGCATACGACCAGCACGCATTTTAGCAATTTCCATGAAATAATTTTTCCCCATAGCCCAAAAGAAAGATAATCGTGGTGCAAATTGGTCAATGGTTAATCCATGTTCTGTACCTGTACGCAAATATTCAAGACCATCAGCTAATGTATAACCTAATTCAATATCTGCTGTTGCACCTGCTTCTTGCATATGATAACCAGAAATAGATATACTATTAAATTTAGGCATATATTTAGAAGTATACTCAAAAATATCACCAATAATTCTCATTGAAGCTGCTGGTGGATAAATATAAGTATTACGTACCATGAACTCTTTTAAAATATCATTTTGAATAGTACCTGCCATAACAGCTTTATCTACACCTTGTTCTTCACCAGCCAAAATATAAAAAGCCATGATAGGAAGTACTGCACCATTCATAGTCATGGATACTGACATCTGATCAAGTGGAATGCCTTTAAATAATATTTCCATATCTAAAATAGAGTCAACTGCTACTCCTGCTTTACCAACATCTCCTACTACACGAGGATGGTCTGAATCATAGCCTCTATGTGTTGCTAAGTCAAAAGCAATAGATAAACCTTTTTGCCCAGCTGCAAGATTTCTACGATAAAAAGCATTTGATTCTTCTGCTGTAGAAAAACCTGCATATTGTCGTACTGTCCATGGTCTTGTTACATACATAGTTGCATATGGACCACGCAAAAATGGTGGAATACCTGCTACAAAATCTAAATGATTACAATCTTTATAAACATTTTCATCATAAAGTGGTGCTACATCTATTTGCTCCATAGTGCGATAAAAATTTTCCTCAAAAGATTTTCCAGTTTCTGCTTTTAAACTTTCTTTCCATTTAGCAAAAGCGACCTCACTCTGTATTGCTTGCTGAAAAGGAATTTGTGTAAAATCTGGTATTTTAGACATTATTCAATCATCCCCTTTTCTTTTTGCATACGAAGTAAAGTTTCATAGCAATTAGAACGAACACTTATATAATCGTCCATACCCGCTTCATCGCATGCTTTTTTTAATTCTGGTGTTGGTGCACCTGCTAAAAAAACTTTCATACTAGGTTTTACAGCCTTAATACCAGAAGTAACAGCTGGCGCGAGTTCTGGATAAGTTGAATCTGTAGAACAAACAATAGCTACATCAGCATTTGAATCAATAGCTGCTTGTACAGCTTCTTCTACTGTTGGAAAACCATTATTAGTAAGTACATTAAATGCTGCTACTTGCATAAATGAAGTAACAAAATCTGCACGTGCTTTATGCTGTGGAATAGGTCCCATATTAGCAAGGAAAATATTTACATTTTCCCCTGTTTTTTCTAGATACTTTTCTGTGCGATGACGAAGTTGTTCATATCTTTCAGTCCAGCGATGTGGCAAAATAGCTCTATAACTTCACCTGTCGCCTCTCCTGTAAGTGCTGTAGATATTTCACCTAAAGTGGCACCCGCTTTAATAGTCTGTTTAACTGTATTTATTAATGAACCATGTTCACTAAAATCACGTTTACCAATTTCCGATAATAATAATTTAACATAATCATTATCACGTACTTTTACATTAACTTTAAGTGCCATTTTTCTATCTGCTATAATTTTATCAAAATCAATTTCTGGTACTTCCAATAATTTTTCAGTCATATTTGGATACATATTATTACCAACAGCACGATCTTTTCTTGTTGCTAAATTTTTAAAACGAGCTTGTAATACTTCATTAATAGCTATCTGCACAGTATTATTTTCTAAAGCTTTTATTAAACCACCATGAGCTTCAATTTCTTGAAATTTTGCCCAAGCCTTTTGAGTAAACTCTTCTGTCAATGGTTCAAGATACCAACTACCACCAGCAGGTCTATTGGTTGAATAAAATTAAATTCATGTTGCTCCATAATTTGAATATTTCGTGCAATACGACGAGAAAATTCATCACTAGGACGTATACAATGGTCAAATGGTTTTACAAACATACCATCCATACCACCAACAACAGCAGAAAATGATTGTGTAGCTGCACGAAGTAAATTTACATAAGGATCATATACTGTTTGACAAAAAGACGATGTACTTACATATATATTAATTTTTTGAGCTATATCATCTCCACCACAATTTTTAACAATTTGAGCCCAAATCATTTTCACACTGCGTAATTTAGCAATTTCCATAAAAAAATTTGCACCTATACTAAAATGAAAACGTAAATGACGACAAAAAGTATTCACATCAATGCCACGTCGTTCCATAGATTTCATATATGTTACAGCTTCATTCATGGCATATGCTACTTCTTGGATATCATTTGCACCACCATTGTGATAAACATCTGTATTTACTACTACAGTCTTTAATTCTGGTGCAAATTTTTCTGCCCAACAAATACTATGAGCCATTTCATCATAATATTCATCAAGAGGTCGTGTAAGCTTTCCATCTAAAGCTAATTCTCCAATAGGATCTGCTGTAATAGCACCATGAAGTTTTTTTAGTGATAATTTTTTCTGTTCACACACCACTGCAACAGCAGAAAGTAATGCTATATTAGAAGCACCTGCATAAATATCAATTTCAAATTTTTCTAAATCAACATCATCTAATAATTTATTTACATCTGATAAAGTCGATAAAGAAACACCAATATCTGCGATTTCTTCTTTATTAGCTGTATCTACATCATAACCTTTACGTGTTGCTGTATCCAAAACTACACTTGCAGCTGTTGAACCTTTTAATAATTCATATTTTACCATTTCATTGGCTTCACTAGGAGTTTTAGCATCACACTCTTGAGCTATTGTCCATGGTTTATGTATATAACCACTAGCATTAGCTCCACGTAAATTACTTTCCATTCCTGGATAAGTCTTATTATGAGTTAACCCTTCTAAATCTTCCATACGATAAATAGGGTTTAATGTAATACCTTCATAAGTTTTAGTAAACATACTTTTTTCAAAAGGTTTTCCCTTTAATAATGCCACTACAGCTTCTTTCCATTCTTCATATGAAGGAATTTCAAACTCATCAAAAGTAACAGCAGGAATATCTTGTTCTTGTTGTTCTTCTTGTCGAATTTCTTCGCCAAGTGTTTTATCTTGTTCCATATATAATAATTTCCCTTCTCTACTTCTGCATTTTCATTTAAGGGGATAATTTAATACTATTATTGAATAGTTAATAAATACTCTTATATATCTAATAAATGGTTCGAGTTCCTCCTACCTAGATATTAAATATAAAATTTATAAAAAAGCATCACTAAATTTAGTGATGGCTGAATTGGTAATATATATTCCCCAAATATTATTTACCATTTTTATTAAATTATTCAAGTATTTATGCTAATCATAATAATGATTAAATTTTTCAGTAAATTAAACATAATTTACAACAAATTAATATGATACATCGATGGCACTTGCTTAAGATAATCATGAGCCATCTTCATGGATTATCTCTATAAACAGAAAAACCGCTTTTCATAAACAATATATGAAAAACGGTAGAAAATTATAATTAGAATTTACATGTATAAAAAACATATACATTCTACTACATCTCTCCCCGTCTCTCGCAGGTCAAACGACGATGCTTCTTATAGGCAGTTCTTCTGACTCAGTATCATTGCTCACTTCGCCTTCCCAGTTTCCCAGTGACATTCATGAAGTTTGCTCCTCTTTACAGCGGCGGGACCGTGCCGGATTTTAACCGTCTTCCCTATTAAGCATAAATATGCACCTATAAGGTTTCATTATCAACTTGTCGCCTTTATTATACTTTTTATTTTATATATTTGTCAACGATAAATTAAAATACTTTTAAGATAATTATTTTATATAGAGTATTGACACAAATTCTATATAGTGATATTCTAAAAAAGAACTGAATATAGTTCAATGAATCAGGTGTCCATTTGGACTTAATAGGGAATTCAGTACGTAATTTATTATTAAGCTGAAACGGTCCCGCCACTGTATGAGGGAACTTATCCAAATTTATGTCACTGGGAAACTGGGAAGGCTTGGATGTAGTAATGAACTCGAGTCAGGAGAACTGCCTGATTAACAATCACCGTGTGCAATTAATTTATTTTAATTGCCATACCTGCGAGCGATGGGGAGGAGATTAGACAGTAAATTTTAGAATTTACTCAATGTGTCTATTCACCTCTTTTCAAAGCGAAAAGGGGTTTTTTATTTATCGGTTTTACTTTATGTCTTCAGCAAACATAAAGTAATCATTGCTCAAAATTCCAAACTAATCATTATATTGTTGTATTATTATGCTTTTAGCATGCTTAAGTATTATCCTAAGCATGCTATTTTTTCTTATAATTTAATTTTAAAGATAGCTTTTTTTATAGTTTGACTTTGTTGACACATAATAGCTGTGCGATGAGCATCTTCTGGATAACAAATTAGAAAATCACCTTTGTTAATTAAGTTAACATTAGCTTTTTCTTCACCTATTAATTCCACAAAATCGCGATTTTCGTCAAATGATTTTATTTGCATATCATCGCAAAAGCTCACATCAATACTTCTTTGCCTTCAATAATCATATGCACATCAATATATTTTTTATGTGCTTCCCAAAAGCGCTCTTCACGTTTTACTGTAGCATAGTTTTCGATATTAACAAAAAACTCATCGCCATTTATTTTATAACTACCTTTTTCATATGTAGTTAAATCATGTTCTTTTGCATAAGTAAAACAAGCTTTAATTTTTTCTGTCAAAAAATCATACTTATCTGCATATTTAAGATTGCCAAAAATCATGTTTATAACCTCTTTTCTTAGTTTATTAAAATAATTATATCATGATATTGAAAAAATATTCTTCTCCATTTATCATTAAATCTAAATATTAATATTATAAGTGAGATGATTTTATGGTACACATACCAAAATTAAATACATTACAAACTGAAAATAAAATTCCCTTTAAAGTAGAAGCACCTTTTGAACCTACAGGCGACCAACCTCAAGCGATTGAAGCTTTAGCTCAAGGCATTCAAAATGGTCAAACATCACAAGTTTTATTAGGTGCTACAGGTACAGGAAAGACTTTTACTATCGCTAAATTAATTGAAAAAATCCAAAAACCTACACTTGTTATCGCTCATAATAAAACGCTAGCTGCACAATTAGCTAGTGAGTTTAAAGAATTTTTTCCGCATAACGCTGTAGAATATTTTGTCAGCTACTATGATTATTACCAACCAGAAGCCTATATTGCCCAAACAGATACTTATATCGAAAAAGATTCTTCCATCAATGATGAAATTGATAAGCTTCGCCATTCTGCAACTTGCTCTTTATTTGAACGTCGTGATGTCATCATTGTTGCTAGCGTATCTTGTATCTATGGCTTAGGTTCACCAGAAGATTATTATGATTTAGTCTTATCTGTACGCGAAGGTCAAGAATATCCTCGTGATGATATTTTGCGAAAATTAGTTTCTATCCAATATGAACGCAATGATATAAATTTTGACCGTGGTAAATTCCGCGTTCGTGGCGATGTCATTGAAATTTTTCCTGCTGGTTATAGTGATAGAGCTATCCGCATTGAACTTTTTGGTGATGAAGTCGACCGCATTTTAGAAGTAGATACTCTAACTGGTGAAGTCTATGGTCAACGCAAACATATTTTAATTTATCCTGCTTCTCACTATGTAACTTCTAAAGAACATATGAAAGAAGCTATCGACTCCATACAAGAAGAACTTCAACAGCAATTAAAAATCCTTGAAGATGATAATAAATTCTTAGAAGCTCAACGTTTGAAACAACGCACAAATTATGATTTAGAAACTATGGAAGAGATGGGATATTGCTCTGGCATCGAAAATTATTCACGCCATTTAACAGGCAGAAAAGCTGGCGAAGCTCCGTATACACTTCTTGATTATTTCCCTGATGATTTTTTAATCGTCATTGATGAATCTCACGTTACTATACCACAGATAAAAGCTATGTATGCAGGCGACCGCTCACGCAAAGAATCACTTGTAAATAACGGTTTTCGTCTGCCTTCTGCCTTTGATAATCGCCCTCTACGCTTTGAAGAATTTCTCGATCATATCAATCAGATAATCTATGTTTCTGCTACACCAGCACCATTTGAATTAGCACAAGCAAATCAAGTAGTAGAACAGATAATCCGCCCAACAGGTCTATTAGATCCTGAAATAGAAATTCGCCCACTTGAAGGACAAATGGACGATTTACTTGGAGAAATAAAAATCCGCACTAAGAAAAATGAACGTGTACTCATCACTACTTTGACTAAAAAAATGGCTGAAAATCTCACTGATTATTTAAAAGAAATGGGTATCAAAGTCCGTTATCTTCATTCTGATATTGACCACTATTGAAAGAGCGGAAATCATTCGCGATTTGCGTTTAGGAAAATTTGATGTACTCGTAGGGATTAACTTATTACGTGAAGGCTTGGATATGCCAGAAGTTTCTTTGGTAGCTATCTTAGATGCTGATAAAGAAGGCTTCTTGCGTTCAGAGACATCTCTCATTCAGACAATCGGTCGTGCTGCTAGAAATGCTCATGGTAAAGTAATTATGTACGCCGACCGCATCACCGATTCTATGCAAAAAGCCATTGATGAAACTATGCGTCGTCGAGAAGTCCAAGATAAATACAATCAAGAACATCATATAACACCGAAGACAATTCAAAAGAAAATAAAAAATCTCATTGAAACTACTATGGTTGCGGAAGAAAAAGCAAGTTATGATGCTGAAAAACCAAAGAAAAAATTGAAAATGACTGCTAAAGAAAAGAAAAAATTAATTCTTTCTTTAACTAAAGAAATGCAAGAAGCTTCTCGCAACTTAGAATTTGAACGAGCTGCTCAAATTCGCGATATCATCTTTGAATTAAACGAAAAAAAAATAATTTATTTTATCCATAAAAAGCACTATAGCATGAAAACTATAGTGCTTTTTACTTATTCGTCATAAAGATGACAGCGTACATATCTATTATTTATCATTTTCATTTCAGGTAATTTCTGTCTACAAATTTCTTTAGCTTTTGGGCAACGCGTATTGAATGGACAACCTTTTGGCGGATTTAATGGACTTGGCAATTCACCTTGCAAAATAATTCGCTGTTTATGTTTTTCTTTTTGTGGATCTGGCAATGGAATTGAAGATAACAATGCTTTCGTATATGGGTGTAGAGGATTTATATATAAATCTTCTGTATCGGCAAGTTCTACAATTTGCCCTAGATACATAACTGCTACTTTTTGGCTGATATAACGTACCATAGCTAAATCATGAGCGATAAATAAATATGTCAGACCTAATTCATGTTGTAATTTTTCTAGTAAGTTCACGACTTGTGCTTGATAGATACATCAAGTGCTGAAATCGGTTCATCGCAGATAATCAGTTTAGGTTCACAAGCAAGTGCTCTAGCTATACCGATACGCTGTCTTTGTCCGCCACTGAATTCATGAGGAAAACGGTTTGCCTGTTCTTTACTCAATCCCACCAATTCCAATAATTCATAGATACGCTCTTGTCTTTGTTTTCTATCTGTATATAAATTATGCACAAGCAAAGGCTCTTCAATGATATCTGCCACTGTCATTCTTGGATTTAATGAAGCATATGGATCTTGGAATATCATTTGAATATCTTTTGTCATCTCTTTATTTTGTGAAATATCTTTGCCTGCAAATATGATTTTGCCTTTTGTCGGTTTATATAATCCGATAATAGTTCTGCCTGTAGTTGATTTTCCACAGCCTGACTCACCTACAAGTCCTAATGTTTTTCCCTCTTCTATAGAAAAACTGACATCATTTACTGCTTTTAAAATCTGTTTTGGTCTTCCCCAAAAAGAACGCTTCACTACAAAATCTTTATGTAGATTTTTGACTTCTAATAAATTCATCAAAATTCCTCCCTATTCTCTTTGGGTGCAAATTCATGCTCCAACCAACATTTTACATAATGATCTTTATTTAATTGTGTCTTTTCTGGCATCAACTGCATACATATTTTCATTGCTTTTGTACAGCGTTTGACAAATGGACAATAATCAATACTTCTTTTAAATCTGGTGGCTGACCATCAATCACATATAATTTATCTTCTTTATTTAAATTTAAATGAGGCAAAGATTTTAATAAACCTCTAGTATAAGGGTGATGTGCATGATAAAACAAGTCGTCAACATTTGCTTTTTCTACGATTTGACCTGCATACATAACTGCTACTTCATCGCAAATATTGGCAATAACCCCTAAATCATGCGATATCATAATGATGGACATATTCAATTTTTCTTGTAAGGATTTTAATAAATCTAAAATTTGTGCCTGTACAGTTACATCAAGAGCTGTTGTCGGCTCATCTGCTATCAATAATTCTGGTTCACAGGCAAGTGCCATTGCAATCATAACGCGTTGACGCATACCGCCACTGAATTGATGGGGATAATCTTTCAATCTTTTTTGGGCAAATGGTATCCCTACTAAATTTAATAATTCTACAGCTTTTTCTGTCGTTTCTTTATCCGATAATTGTTTATGCAAAAACAAAACTTCTTTTATCTGCGTACCAATCGTAAGTACAGGATTTAAAGATGTCATTGGGTCTTGAAATATCATCGCAATTTTATTGCCACAAATTTTGGCTAAATCTTCATCTTGAAAATTGACTAAATCCTGACCTTGCCATAAAATCTGACCATTTTCAATAATGCTATTTTCTTTAGGCAACAAACCCATGATAGCATGAGCCGTTACTGATTTTCCACAGCCTGACTCGCCCACTATTCCTAGAGCTTGTCCTCTTTTTAAATCAAAACTAACATTGCGTACTGCTTTTACTTTTCCTCGATAAGTCTGAAAAGCAACTGCTAAATCTTTTACTTGTAAAATTTCTTTATTTTCTTCCATGGTAAACACTCATTCCTTCACTATTTTAACGACGCATCTTAGGGTCTAAAACATCTCGCAGACCATCACCTAAAAAGTTAAAAGCCAACATAGTGACACTGATAGCTACTGCTGGAAAAAATAATTGAAAAGGATATGCACGCAAATTATTTACGCCCTCTGACGCTAAAACGCCCCAACTAGCCATCGGTGCAGAAACACCTAGTCCAATAAAACTCAAAAAAGCTTCTGTAAATATTGCATCAGGAATAGCCAGTGTCATTGTTACAATGATTGCCCCCATGGCATTTGGCAATAAATGTCTAAATAAAATTCTTTTTTTCGATACACCTATTGTTCTAGCTGCCAAAATAAATTCTTGTTCCTTCATTGATAAAATCTGACCACGCACAATTCTTGCCATCTGTAGCCAATAACCAATACCTAAAGCAATAAAAATATTAATAAGCCCTGGCTTTAAAATTACCATCAATAAAATTACATACAATAAAGTCGGTACGCTATATAAGATATCGACAATATTCATCATTATGCGGTCGATCTTGCCACCGCAAAAACCTGCTATTCCGCCATAGATTACACCAATAAAAAAGATTTAATAAACTCGCCACTATACCAATAGCTAAAGAAATTCTCGCACCATATAAAACGCGAATAAAAATATCTCTACCTAAATTATCTGTACCAAACCAATGCTCCCAACTAGGAGAACTATTTGTCATCATCAAATTTTGTTCATCATAAGTATGGCTAGAAAAAATAGGGCCAAAAATAGCTACAACTATTAAGCATACGATAATAATTAATCCCAGCAAAGCCATTTTATTTTTCTTTAATCTAATCCACGCATCTTGCCAATATCCCAATGTTTCTTCTTTTTTTTGCACCTGCAAAATTTCTCGCTCTAAAGGAACAAATAAATCTTTATTTATCATCTTCATTCACCTTTTTCTTCACCAATTTTAATGCGTGGGTCTAATAATGGATAAAGTAAATCCACTACCATATTTAAAACAATTACAATCACACTATAAAAAATTGTTACACCTAAAATTACAGTATAATCTCGATTATAAATACTAGTTACAAAATATTGTCCCAAGCCTGGTATCGCAAAAATAGTTTCAATGACAAAACTACCTGTCAAAATACTAGCTGTCATTGGTCCTAAATAAGTTACTACAGGAATTAATGAATTCGGCAAAGCGTGTTTTATTAAAACTTTGCTCCATGATAAACCTTTGGCTCTCGCTGTTTTTATATATCTTGTGATAAAATATCCAACATACTAGAACGCGTCAATCTAGCGATAAATGACATTGGCATTCCTGATAAAGCTAAAGCTGGCATGATTTCATATCGCCAACCATTCCACATAGCAGCCGGCAGTAAATGTAATTTTGTCGATAATACATATATAAAGTAATGCCGCCACAACAAAACTAGGCACAGCAACTCCTAAAGTCGTAAAAAAATTAACTGCCCTATCTTGCCATTTATCTTTTTTCACACCTGCTAATATTCCCGCTGGTATACCGATGATAATTGCTATTAAAATTGCTTCTATACCCAATTTAAATGATACTGGAAAACCGTCTTTGATGATATCATTTACACTACGACCTGGATATTTAAATGATGGTCCTAAATCACCTTGTACTAAATTGCATAAATAATCACCATACTGTTTATATAAAGGATCATTTAATTTATATCTTTCTTCTATACTATGTAATACATATGGAGGCAAAGATTTTTCTGCCGTAAAAGGCCCTCCTGGTATAGCATGCATTAGAAAAAAAAGTTATAGTTATAACTATCCATAAAACAATAAATGCATTAAAAATTCGCTTAATTATATATCCCATATCTCATCTAACCTCCAATATAGATTAAACTATATTATAAAATTTAATCATCTAAACTGCAAATTTATTATATCATCAAAATTCTATATCTATAAATTTATAAACAAAAAGACTCAAATCAGCATTTACACTAACTTGAGTCTTATATATATTTCAATAAAAATTCAATTTAAAATTATAAACATTGTTCAGTTCTACCGATGATATCATCTTGAGTTTTCTTAGATAAAACATTGAAAAAGGCACTATAACCTGCTACGCGTACGATTAAATCTTTATGTTTTTCTGGATATTTTTGTGCATCAATCAAAGTCTCTCTCGATACGATATTATATTGAACATGATATCCATGCAATCTATTGAAGAAAGCACGAATTAACATTTCTAATTTTTGTTTATTTTCTTCTGTAGAAAGCATTTGCGGTGTCATTTTTTGATTTAATAACACTCCACCAGTTATTTTTTCTGTTGGCAATTTAGCAACAGATTTAAATACAGCTGTTGGCCCATTTTTATCTGCATTATGTGCAGGGCTACAACCTTCTGCAAGTGGTTCATAAGCATTTCTTCCATCAGGTGTCGCCATTGTTCCCATACCTTGACCTACATTAGCACTGATTGAAGATGTACCACCATAGCGAATACCACCGATTGGACCTCTATGATAACGAGTATTTGGATATTTTTTGATTTCATCTAAATAAGAATCATAAGCTTCAACTACAAGATTATCTACATAATCAATATCATTACCATATTTTGGCACTTCATCAATCAACATTGCTTGAATTTTTTTATTTTCATCAGATTGGAAATCATCTAAAATAGCATTCCAAAGTTGAATTGGTGTGATTTTCTTTTCTTCAAAAACTAATTTTTTAATTGCAGCTAAAGAGTCAGCCATGTTGGCAATACCGACTTGAAGTCCAGATATGAAATCATATACTGCACCGCCTTCTTTGATAGTTTTTCCTCTACCAATACAATCATCAGTAAGTGCAGAACATAAAACATCTGGCACATCTCGCTCAGAAGCTTTATCAATAGCATTTTCGACAATAACACTATAACGAGTCATTTCGCGTACAGTTTTATCCCATGCAGATAATAATTCTTCATAGCTCTTCATATCTTTGAAATAGCCATAGCCTTTAGTGAAGCGTTTTCCTGTCGTTAAATCCACACCATCATTCATAGCACAAAGAAGCACTCTTGGGAAATTTATATACGACATACCAGTACAACGATAGCCCCATTTTCCTGGAACAGCAGTTTCTACACAACCAATAGCACTATAATTATAAGCGTCTTCTTCTTTTACACCCCAATTGATAAAAGATGGAATGATGATTTCATCATTATTTAAAGCAGGCATACCAAAGCCTAATTTCATAACTTCAATACAATCATCAAAGAATGCTTTATTGATATTTTTATGATAACGAACTGTTAAATTTGGCTGTGTAAGTCTAGTCTGCGCTACAGATTGCAATACCACAAAACTCAATTCATTAACAGCATCTTTTTTGTCTGGAGTTTGCCCACCGATAGTAACATTTTGATACATTGGTGAACCTGCTGAACTTAAAGTATGAGCTTGGGAACGCACTTTATTAATAGTTAAAGTTTTTATCCATAAACAAGTCAAAAGTTCTAAAGCTTCATCTTTGGTGATGACTTTTTCTTGAATATCTTTTATATAGTAAGGATACATATATTGGTCAAATCTGCCATAACTCAAGGAATGACCATTGGATTCAATCTGTAAAATCAATTGAATAAACCATACAGATTGCACTGCTTCATAAAAAGAAGTTGCTGGTTCATATGGAACTTTAGCACAAATTCTGCTTATCTCTAATAATTCAGCTTTTCGTTTACTATCTTTTTCTTTATCGGCTAATTCTTGAGCTAATTTACTATAACGTTGTGCAAATTGATGAACGGCTTCAATAACGATTAACACAGCTTTATAAAATATATTTTTATCAATACTATCTGGATCAGTAAGGTCAAGCTTTGCTTTTAAATCTTTTACTCTTTCTTCATAGCCTTTTAAACCAAAAGCTAAGATTTTTTCATAATTGACAGCTAAATGGGCATCTCCTGCATTTAATTTTCCTTCCATGCCAAAGACGCCAGTTTCCATAAATACGCTAACTTCTTCTGGTAAAAGAGCTTCTCCTCTAGCACGAAGATTATTATTTTCCCAAAATGGAGCTATATCTCTCAATTGCTGTTTTGTTTCTTCTGTGATATAAAAACATCACCATCTCTTTTTTCAAAAAGGTCTAATTCGTTTAATACAAACTCCATAGTATATTCTGGAAAATTGGGCATTTTGATTTTTGTTAGCTTG
>ENA-OQIO01000287-OQIO01000287.1-human-gut-metagenome-genome-assembly--contig:-NODE-287-length-27526-cov-13.156758_pt1 | contig 27526 bp, 31 predicted proteins | sample MGYA00242573_ERZ504737 | MGnify/ENA primary metagenome ERZ504737 (study PRJEB26092, sample SAMD00036203) | human gut metagenome | host: Homo sapiens | study: EMG produced TPA metagenomics assembly of...
GATAATGCGATTAAGTTCAGCCCTTCAAAGGGGACAATTACGATGTTTCTGAAACAAGAACAGGATTCTGTTAAGTTCATTCTGGAAGATGAAGGACCAGGAATAGAGGATGATGTAAAATCCAGAATATTTGACAAGTTCTATCAGGTAGATGGATCTCATAAAGCAGAAGGAAATGGCCTAGGTCTTGCACTTGTAAAACGGATTGTAGATAGTGCCGGAGGAACAATCAAAGCAGAAAACCGTGAATATGGTGGATGCAGATTTGTTGTAGAGCTTCCAATACAGAAAGATGAGGCCATATAAGTTTAAGAAAAACAGATAGAGGAGGAATTACATGACATTTTATCAGGAGTTGCAGTTAAATCAGGCAGGTTCTAAAAACCTGTTGAAAAAGAGTGAAACACTAAAAGAAAAATTATATCATATGTGGGTATATCTGGTGAAGATAGCTGCTACAATGGCATTTTGTTTTTTCTTTGTTAGTATTTTCAGTATCCTATTTGGAAATGAGAACAGCATTGTAGGTGTAGTAGTCTTATTATGTCTCATGGTGTTTAGAAATGCGGATCTGGGGATCCACACCGGACAATCTACGATGCTTTTGGCTTTGTTCTTTGTAATTATGACTGTATGTCCGCATTTAGCAAATCAGTTTTCACCGGTATTGGGAATGCTGTTAAATATTGCGGCACTGGCTGTGTTGATTCTGTTCGGATGCCATAATCCATTCATGTTTAATCAATCTACATTGGTTCTTGGGTATCTGCTGCTATATGGTTATGATGTTACGGGAAAAAGCTATCAGATGCGATTAGTCGGAATGGCTTTAGGTGCAGCACTTACCTGCTTCGTATTTTATCGAAATCATAAAAACAGAACTTATAAAAGAAATCTGAAAGATCTGATACAAGAATTTGATATCACTTCTTCCAGAACAAAATGGCAGATATGTCAGATTTTATGCGTACCGATTGTCCTTTGCATTGCAGAACTTTGTAATATGCCACGTGCAATGTGGGCTGGTATTGCGGCCATGTCCGCGATTTTGCCGTTTATGGAAGATATGCACTACAGAGTCCGTAAAAGGATTGTCGGAAATATTGCAGGTGTTATATGTTTTACAGTATTATATTTTCTGCTTCCTTCGTCAATCTATGCATATATAGGAATTCTTGGTGGAATCGGTGTAGGATTTTCAGCACAATATGGCTGGCAGGCAGTATTTAACACATTTGGTGCTTTAGCCATTGCTGCAGAGACTTATGGACTACAAGGAGCGGTTAGTCTTAGAGTGATTCAAAATGTTTTTGGTGTTGTGTTTGCTTTAGCATTTTGTGTTATATTTTATTGGTTTATGTCTAAAAAAAAGGAAAGTGAGGTGACCGTACATGCAGAGTGAAGTGAATCAGGAAGAAAATTTGAATAGAATTATTACGGTTCCTAATCTTCTTTCTTTTTTTCGGCTTTGTCTGATTCCGGTAATTATATGGAGTTATTGTGTAAAGAAAAATCCTCTGTTAGCTGGTGAAATCTTATTGCTGTCTGAGCTTCCCGATATGTTCTGGTAAAGACTTGGACCATGGCAGAAGCTCTGTTAGAAAATCAGTTTTTTTATCCTCCACATGTTTAGGGATTTCTCTGAGCAGATGTCGAACTTTCCTATTATATAAGAAAATTCCGCATAGCCGCTGATGATAATGAGCTACATATCTTCCCGGATTTTTCTCAGCACCGAGCAGACTTCCAGTTCAAGTTCTTCCCCCAGGATCCTACCTTCCATCCTTTCTTTTCTGTCATACCCTGCTGTAAGTATAGCATAGACTTTTGTTTCCGACATTAAAAATTCCATCGACATCCGTTTCTGCACACGGTATAATAGGTATCATGTAAAGAAAAAGGAGGTTGTTTTCTTATGTTATCCTGCACCTACGAAGTAGTCGCCATCGATGGTGATTACGCGCATTTACGCCGCAATGACATCGAACCGGAGGACAATGAAATGAAACTGGTTGCCCGCGCACTGCTGCCGCCGGAAATTATGGAGGGCAGTATTTTGAAATACGAGATGCTGCAGTATGAAATCATTGGCTGATGCTGTTTTTCCGGCCGAGGTGTTTTCTCTCCCGCTCTTTCATGGCATCTCGGAAACCGGGCGGACGGCTCTTGTTTCGAGCGGGTGGCTGCGGACGTGTTCGTTTGAGAAAAACCAGACCATTTATCACATGGGTGACCGCGTGTCCGAACTGGGGATTGTGCTGTCCGGCAGCGTTTTCGTGGAGAATACGGACCTCTGGGGCAACCGCAGTATCTTAAGCAAGATCACCCCCGGCCAGGTATTTGCCGAAACGTATGCCTTCTGTCGGGAGCCGATGATGGTGAATGTCACGGCAGCCGAAGCCTCGACGGTTCTCTTTTTCAATCTTCGAAACCTCGACCAGACCGCCGATGGTGATGATGCATGGCTGTCCCAGCTTCGCAGTAACATGCTCCGCATCTCCATGCAGAAAAATCTTACCCTCTCCAACCGCATTTTCTGCACTACACCAAAGACGATCCGCGAGCGCGTGCTGGTCTACCTCGCCGCGCAGTCTGCCAAAACCGGCGCCGACACCTTTACGATCCCCTTCGACCGCCAGGGCCTCGCCGACTACCTGAACCTCGACCGGAGCGCCCTCTCCAAAGAACTCGGAAAAATGCAGAAAGAGGGAATCCTCGAATTTCATAAAAACAAATTTACGCTGCGTCATCCGTCTCTCTAGGCGGTACCGCAGCGTAAATTTTTTACCGTTTCATCGTTTCAAACGCTTATTTTTCATAAACGAATATACACAAAAAGTATTTTCCGTGGTTATAACCACATACTTTTCCTGTTATATCCGATATTCTGTACGTGTAAATTATGAAACTCCGCGCAGATCTGTTTTTCCCTCTGCGCTTAACCCCTCGGAAATACCCTACAGGAGGAACTATTTTTATGGAACAGAATATGTTTTGCTACCAGTGTCAGGAAACTGCCGGCTGCTCCGGCTGTACAAAATCCGGTGTCTGTGGAAAGCGCCCGGAGACAGCGGCGCTGCAGGATCTGCTGATCTGGACGACGAAAGGACTTTCCGCCGTGACGACACAGCTCCGCCGCGAAGGAAAAACCGTCGATGCCAGCGTCAATCATCTCATCACCGAAAACCTGTTTACGACCATCACAAACGTGAACTTTGATGATGATACGATCCGCGCACGAATTGAGGCAACGCTTGAGACCAAAGCGCTTCTCGCTCAGCTTGCCGACTGCTCCGCTCTGCCGGAAGCCGCCCTCTGGAACGGCACAACCGATGAGTTTGCCGCAAAAGCAGTAACCGTCGGCGTACTTTCCACGGAAAATGAGGACATCCGCTCTTTACGCGAGCTCATCACCTACGGTCTGAAAGGACTTGCCGCGTACACCAGCCATGCCAATGTTCTCTTAAAAGAAAACGAGGAAATCGATGCCTTCCTGCAGCGTGCTCTCGCCGCAACGCTCGACGATTCCCTCTCCGCAGAGGAACTGACGGCACTCGCACTCGAGACCGGCTCCTACGGCGTGCAGGGAATGGCACTGCTCGATGAGGCCAATACTTCCGCTTACGGCAATCCGGAGATCACCACCGTCGATCTCAGTGTCGGCACCCGCCGGGTATTCTCGTCTCCGGTCATGATCTGCGCGACCTCGAGATGCTGCTCGAGCAGACCGTGAACACCGGCATCGATGTTTACACCCACTCCGAAATGCTGCCTGCACACTACTATCCGGCGTTCAAAAAATATGAACATTTTAAGGGAAATTATGGTAACGCCTGGTGGAAGCAGAAAGAAGAATTTGAAGCCTTCAACGGCCCGATTCTGATGACGACGAACTGTATCGTGCCGCCGAAGGACAGCTACAAAAACCGTATTTACACAACCGGAGCGGTTCGTTATCCGGGATGCCCGCACATCGACGGCGTCATCGGTGATACAAAAGATTTCTCTCTGCTCATCGAACAGGCAAAGCACTGCGCACCGCCGACGGAACTCGAGCAGGGAACCATTGTCGGAGGCTTCGCCCATGCACAGGTACTCGCCCTGGCAGACCAGATCGTCGATGCCGTGAAATCCGGCGCGATCAAAAAATTCGTTGTCATGGCTGGATGTGACGGCCGTGCAAAGAGCCGCAGCTATTACTCTGATTTTGCACAGGCACTGCCGAAAGACACCGTGATTCTGACCGCCGGCTGTGCAAAATACAAATACAACAAGCTGAACCTCGGCGACATCAACGGCATTCCGCGCGTCCTCGATGCCGGCCAGTGCAATGATTCCTACTCTCTTGCCGTGATTGCACTGAAATTAAAGGAGGTCTTCGGCCTCGACGATATCAACGATCTGCCGATCATCTACAATATTTCCTGGTACGAGCAGAAAGCTGTGATTGTTCTTCTGGCACTGCTGTCGCTTGGTGTCAAGAACATCCACCTCGGCCCGACACTCCCGGCATTTTTAAGCCCGAATGTTGCAGCTCTTCTCGTTGAAAACTTCGGCATCGCCGGAATCGATACCGTTGAAAACGATATGGAATTGTTTTTCGGGAAATAAAGAAAACCCCTTGCTTTCTTTCATTTTTCCACGTATACTGTATATGTTCAGACAAAAATATCTTTGAATTTGGGCATATCAGAAAACGGACCTCAGATTCCATTTCTATACACGCCCGACACCGATGAGTCATCTCATCTTAATCACACATTTTTAGAACGTGCCTGGGAATTTTTTCAGACACGTTCTCATTCTATCACGGAGATTTATAAACTATGAGCATCATGAAAAATATCAATAAAGCCAAGGTTATGGTCTTAAAAGATCAGGTTTCCTACCAGGAAGGCCAGATCGTCAGCAAAACACTGGTACAGAATGAATCCGTCAGCATCACCTTATTTGCCTTCGACAAAGGCGAAGAAATCAGCACCCACGAGTCCGGCGGTGACGCCTTCGTCACCTGCCTCGACGGAACCGGTGAAATCACCATCGACGGCGTAAAATACGAACTCCACGAAGGCGAATCCATCGTCATGCCGGCAAAACATCCGCATGCAGTGTATGGCAAAGAGCAGTATAAGATGCTTCTGGTAGTGGTATTCTAACGTATCCTTTTTGAACCAATTATTGATATGCCTGGCAAAATAAGGCAGCATGCCTCAGGATTTCCTGTGATATGCTGCCTTGCCTTTTTATTCATTTACGCCTTTTCTATCAGGCATTCATTCTTTTTGGTCTTTTTATCATAATTAATTCCAACCAGTAGAATATCTCCAATATGCGGTTCCAATGATGCAATGTACTTTTTCTCTTTGATCTGATCCGTCTCCACCCACAGATGGGCTATGAGCTCCTCAGCAAATGGGATTCCACAAGACCATACGCCGAGGCGGCGCTCTACCACCATCTCTGGTACGACGAAAAAGGCGGCTATCCGCGCGAGTATACCCATAAAGGCAACGACAACGCCATTCTCTACCAGATCCTCACCTGTGCCGATTGTCTCGGTGCGGCAACCGATTCCGTCGGGCGGCTGATCACCGTGGAACGCGAACAGTTATACCGCGAAGTCTTCGGTAAAAACGTGGAGCTGGTTCTATAACTTTGGTTTCTGTTTATGGCATCAATTCGTATATCCGTATATTGTAGTTCTTTTCAAGGTTCTGTCCGTCTCGCGTGGACACATTGTAAAATGCACAAATTTCATTCAGCTCATATGTTCATTTTGTTAATTTATTAATGAACGTGTTTTTTTCAATTTTATGTTTTGTGTTAATTTATGTTCATTTATTATTCATCATTTTGTGAACATTAAGTTGACATCATTAAAAGAAAATAGTTTACATTTTGGAAAAAATATACTAAAATAACAGAAACGGTCAAATCTCCGCCAAAAAACGGCGGAGATTTTTCTGGAAAGAAGGGCGAAAAACGTGTTGGAAAGACGATCGAAAAATTTCGAAGGAAATGCGTAGAAAATCCGCCCGAAAAGGTGAAAAACCAAGCATAAATCACAGGGAGGAACTCATACTATGAAAGAAATCATCCAGGCTTCTACCAGAAGAAACATTTCTGGACCCGCCTGATTCTGGTCATCGCTGCCGTCATCCTGATGGGCTTTGCGCTCTCATGGCTGCTTCTCGTCGATCTCGGCACCGATCCGTGTACCTTGTTAAACCAGACCATCTCCACCCGCCTCGGCATCAGCATCGGAAACTGGCAGGCGCTCTTCAATACCGTCCTGCTCATCTTCGTTATCATTTTCGGCGGCAGAAACTTAGGCTTCGGAACCCTCGCAAACATGTTTCTCGTGGGATATTCCATCGACTTTTTCTCCTGGATCTGGGCGAAAGTCCTTCCGGCAGACCTCTTCACCTCGATGGGTGTGCGAATCGCCGTGCTGATCCCGGCGCTGATCCTGTTTATCCTTGCCGCATCCTTCTATATGGATGTTGATATGGGAACTGCACCGTACGACGCAGTATCCTTCATTATCTCCACCCACCTGCCGAACGTTTCGTTCCGTGTGATCCGCATCGTCTACGACTTCGTTGTCACCGCGATCGCCGTTCTGCTCGGCGGAAAACTCGGCATTGTTACCGTGCTGATGGTTATTACCCTCGGTCCGGTCATTGAATGGCTGGGAAATATCATGAAACAGCATCTGAATATTTTTGATGACTGAAATCATTGCTTTTCCGCGCTTTCTATACTACAATAGAACTACCAGATGATCTTTTTTCTAAAAGAAAAGCCTGCCTCCGGGACTCACATCTCTGTGGCAGGCTTTTCTTCCCTAAAAATAGCCGAAAAAAGACTCAAAAAGCAGAAAATCATTTATATTAAGGAGGTTTTTCCTATGAGCAACACCCCAAACCCTGTTTACGAAAAACTGATGAAATGCTACGAGAGCTTCCGCTCCCAGATCGATTTCCAGCCGGAAGTCGCACTGATTCTCGGTTCCGGCCTCGGTGATTTTGCGAATGATATCCGCGTTACCGCAACCCTCGATTACCACGATATCGAAGGCTTCCCGGTTTCCACTGTTCCGGGCCACGCGGGCCGTTTTATCTTCGGCTACGTCGGCGATGTGCCGGTTGTCTGCATGCAGGGCCGCGTTCATTATTATGAAGGCTATCCGATGACCGACGTCGTTCTCCCGACCCGCCTCATGAAGCTGATGGGCGCAAAAGCACTGTTCTTAACCAACGCCGCCGGCGGCATCAAACAGGGCACAAAGCCAGGCTCTCTGATGCTGTTAAACGGCCAGATCGCCTGCTTCGTTCCATCTCCGCTTATCGGACCGAACATCGACGAGCTCGGCACCCGTTTCCCGGATATGAGCCAGATCTACGACCTTGAATTCCAGAAAATCGCACGGAAAGCCGCAGCCAGCCTTGATATCGACCTGATGGAAGGCGTTTATCTGCAGCTCACCGGCCCGCAGTACGAGTCCCCGCAGGAAATCGCCATGTGCCGCACCCTCGGCGCAGACGCGGTCGGCATGAGCACCGCCTGCGAAGCCATCGCTGCACGCCATATGGGCATGCGCGTCATCGGTATTTCCTGCATTACCAATCTTGCCGCCGGCATCTCCCCGCAGCCTCTGTGCCATGCGGAAGTTCAGGAGGCAGCTGACATGGTTGCACCGCAGTTCAAAAAACTCGTTGCCGCAACGATTCAGGGCATCGCAAAGACACTGTAAACACACAGCGGCCGGGGTCTGTCAAAAAAACAGGCCCCGGCCGCTGAAAACAGCACGTAAAATAAAGGAGAGATCTTTTTTGAATACACGTTTTTACAACGCCAAAATTCTCGTACTCGACGCTGAAAACCATTTTTCCATCGCCGAAGACGAACTTCATGTCACCGGCGACACCATCACCTATATCGGACCTGGTAGAAAAGCAGATCCAGATACCGCAGAGACCACTGTCTTCGACCGCGAAATTGACGCCCGCGGCAATCTCCTGATCCCGGGCTTTAAAAACGCACACACGCACACCCCGATGACCTTCCTCCGCTCCTACGCGGACGATCTCCCGCTCCACGAATGGCTCGAGCGCCAGGTCTTCCCGAACGAGGCAAAGCTCGCCGGGGACGACGTTACTGGCTCAATATCCTCGGCATCATGGAATATCTGACGAGCGGCATCACCTCCAATTTCGACATGTACATCCAGCAGAAAAACAGCATCTCTGCCACGGTCGACACCGGATTCCGCACCGTTCTTACCAGCGGTCTCAACAACTTCGTCGACAGCCCGGAAATTCTCGAAGAGATGTATAACTATGTCAACGAACTCTCCGACCGCACCTCGTATCTGCTCGGTTTCCACGCCGAATATACGACCGGCGGCCCGCTTCTTGAATCCGTTGCCAAACTCGCCGAAAAATACCATTCCCCTGTCTGGACACACAACGCCGAAACAAAAAGCGAAGTCGAGGGCTGTAAAGAGCGCTGGGGACTCACCCCGACACAGCTGATGGAACGCTTAGGCATGTTCCAGTACGGAGGCGGCGGCTACCACTGCATCTGGATGGAGGACCGCGATTTTGAGATCTTCCGTGACCGGAAACTGACGGCCGTTACCAATCCCTCCTCAAACCTGAAGCTCGCCTCCGGCATCTGCCCGCTGAAGCGTTTTTACGATAACGGCATCAACCTCGCCATCGGCACTGACGGGCCGGCCAGTAACAACTGCCTCGATATGTTCCGCGAAATGTTCCTGACCACCGGCCTTTCCAAAGTCCGCGAGATGGATGCCGCAGGAATCCCGGCCGACGCCATTCTCTACATGGCAACCGCAGGCGGCGCGCACGCCATGCAGCTTACTGACTGCGACCGTCTCGCTGCCGGCAAAAAGGCCGATCTCGTCATGATTGACCTCCATCAGCCGAACATGCAGCCGGAGAATAATCTGCTCAAAAACCTCGTTTACAGCGGCAGCAAACAGAACGTAAAGCTTACCATGGTAAACGGTCAAATCCTCTACGAAAACGGCGAATTCCATATCGGCTTTGACCCGGAAGAAATTTATGCAAGATCCAACGTCATTATCCAAAGAATTTCCGGCTCGCATGCAGATAATTAGTGGATTTCACGCAGTTTTTCCTTTGCTTGACATACTTTTTTCTTTTATATTATAATGTAGCCATACACGCAAAAACGCTGTACCTCTTGAAAGGAGAATACTATTATGAAAAAGAAAGTAGTTAGCTTACTGCTTGCAGCCGCCATGACAACTGCTGCACTCGCAGGATGCGGTTCCTCCAACGGATCCTCTTCCTCCGACGCATCCACAGGCGCCGATTCCACCAGCGCAACTTCCGCTTCTGCTTCCACAGACGGAGAAAAAAAAGACGCCGCAGGTGAGAAAATTGCCATGATCACAGACTCCGGAGATATCACCGACGAATCCTTCAACCAGATCACCTGGGAAACTGTATGCGCCTACGGCGATGCAAACGGCGTAGAGTACGAGTACTACAAGCGGCAGAGGATACCGATGAAGAGCGTATCAACTCCATCGATCTTGCTGTTTCCGAGGGTGCTACCGTTGTTGTAATGCCAGGTTACCTGTTCGGACCTGCCATCGCTGAAGAGCAGGACACCTATCCGGATGTAACCTTCATCGCAGTCGATGTTACCGAAGGTGATATTGTAAAAAACGGCAAAGCTGTTGATCTCGGAAAGAACGTGTACATCTGCTCCTTCGAAGAAGAGCAGGCCGGCTACCTGGCTGGATACGCTGCAGTAAAAGACGGCTACACAAGCCTTGGTTTCCTCGGCGGTATCGCTGTTCCGGCCGTTATCCGTTTCGGTTACGGTTATGTACAGGGTATCAACGCTGCTGCTGAAGAAGACGGCGTAGATGTAAACGTAAAATATTACTATGGCGGCCAGTTCTACGGCGATGACTCCATCACCGCCCGTATGGAGGGCTGGTATGCAGACGGAACACAGGTTGTATTCGCCTGCGGCGGCGGTATCTGGACATCTGCTCTGGATGCAGCTGAGACACACGACGGAAAAGTTATTGGTGTAGACGTTGACCAGCGTTCCAAAATCGGCGAGCGCTGCCTGACTTCCGCTATGAAAGGTCTTCCAAGCGCCATCAACAACGCTCTGGATTCCTACTTCAGCGGAAACTTCTCTGAACTTGGCGGAACTGCTCAGCAGCTTGGACTGAAAGACGGAGATTACATCGGCCTTCCTACCGATTCCGAATCCTGGGGATTCACAACCTTCACACAGGATCAGTATGAAACTGTACTGGCTGGTATCCGCGATGGTTCCATCGAAATCTCCAGCGATACAGAAAATCAGCCGGAAGTAGGTTCTCACGTAACCGTTGATTACATCAGCTAATGTGCATACTGTTTCTGTAACAATATGCCTTTTGGGGAAGAGAATATTATTTCTCTTCCCTTTTCTGCCATGCAAAATGCTATACTAGACATAATGAAAGCCCGCAGTTCTGCCCTGTTTTCCATGCCTTCGGCAGTCCTGCAAAACCACGCTTGAAAGGGAATATGTATATGGAAAATGAGTACATTATTGAGATGTTGAACATCACCAAAGAATTCCCGGGTATCAAGGCGAACGACAACATTACGTTACAGCTCAAAAAAGGAGAAATCCATGCTCTGCTTGGAGAAAACGGTGCAGGAAAATCAACCTGATGAGTATTCTTTTTGGTCTGTATCAGCCTACCTCCGGAATCATCAAGAAGAATGGGCAGGAAGTCCATATCAACACGCCGAACGACGCCAATGATCTCAACATCGGTATGGTGCACCAGCACTTTAAGCTGGTCGAATGTTTCTCGGTTCTCGACAACATCATCCTCGGCGTAGAGCCGACCAAAGGCCTTCCTCGAGAAAAAGAATGCCCGTGCAAAAGTCATGGAACTGAGCGAGAAATACGGTCTGATGGTCGATCCGGACGCTCTGATCTCGGATATCACCGTCGGCATGCAGCAGCGTACCGAAATTCTGAAAATGCTCTACCGTGACAACGAAGTCCTGATCTTCGACGAGCCGACCGCGGTTCTGACGCCGCAGGAAATCGACGAGCTGATGAAGATCATGAAGAACCTCGCAAAAGAAGGAAAATCCATCCTCTTCATCACCCATAAACTCAACGAGATCATGGAAGTTGCCGACCGCTGTACGATTCTCCGCAAAGGAAAATACATCGGAACCGTCAACATCAGCGAAACTTCCAAAGAAGAGCTCTCCCGCATGATGGTCGGAAGAAACGTCAGCTTCTCCGTCAACAAAAAGCCGTCAAAACCGGGCGACACCGTTCTGAAAGTAGAGCACATGACCGTACCGAGCAAGGTGCACGGAAACAACGCCGTCAAAGATGTTTCCTTTAATGTAAGAAAAGGCGAGATTGTCTGCATCGCAGGTATCGATGGAAACGGCCAGTCCGAGTTCGTTCAGGGCCTCACGGGACTGGAAAAAGTATCCGGCGGTAAAATTCTGTTCAACGGACAGGACATCACGAAAGCTTCCATCCGCGACCGCTCCAAGATGGGCATGAGCCACATCCCGGAGGACCGCCATAAACACGGCCTCGTGCTGGATTACTCCATCGAGCAGAACATGGTGCTGCAGCGTTACTGGCAGCCGGAATTTGAATCCTTCGGCTTTATCAAATCAAAAGCCGTGCGCGAATATGCCGAGCGCCTGATCGAGCAGTACGATGTCCGCAGCGGCCAGGGTCCTGTGACCATCACCCGCAGCATGTCCGGCGGAAACCAGCAGAAAGCGATCATCGCGCGTGAGATCGACAAAGATCCTGATCTTCTCGTTGCGGTACAGCCTACCCGTGGTCTTGATGTCGGAGCCATCGAATACATTCACAGCCAGCTCGTTGCACAGCGCGACAAGGGAAAAGCCGTTCTTCTGGTTTCTCTGGAACTGGATGAGGTTATGGATGTTTCCGACCGTATTCTTGTTATGTACGAAGGAGAGCTGGTCGGCCAGCTGGATCCGAAAACCGTTTCTGTCGAAGAACTCGGTCTCTACATGGCAGGTGCAAAACGGGATCCGGTTCCCGAAGAAGTATAAAAGAGAGGTAAGAAAAGCATGAACGAAAAAACGAAAAACGCTCTTCTGTCCATTGTCGCTTCTCTTGTATGTATTGTGATCGGTCTTCTTGTGGGATTTATCATTTTATACTGCATCAACGCGGAGAACGCAGTGGATGGATTTACACGAATCATCAAAGGCGGCTTTTACTTAAAGCCGAAAGGAATCGGAAGTGAAATCGCTCAGTCCGCTCCCCTGATTATGACCGGACTTTCGGTTGCATTTGCTTTTAAAACAGGTCTGTTCAACATCGGTGCTGCCGGACAGTACACCGTCGGTGTCTTCGGCGCCCTGTATTTTGCCATCATCCTCCACATGCCATGGTATGTATGCCTTCTGGCTGCTATGGTCTGCGGAGCCATCTGGGGAGCAGTTCCTGGTATCTTCAAAGCATACTTCAACGTAAATGAAGTTATTACTTCCATCATGTTCAACTGGATTGGTCTTTATCTTGTCAATGAGCTGATGTACAACACCATCCCGGACATGTATGATCAGAAGACCACACGTACTTACAAATTAAGCTCCGCTTCTCCGAAATCCCTGATTCCGGACTGCGGCATGAACTCCATTTTCCGTACCAGTTCCACAACGATTGCGATTTTCATTGCGATTGCCATTGCGGTCATCATCTACATCGTTCTGAACAAAACAACCTTCGGCTATGAGCTGAAAGCCTGCGGGTTCAATAAGGATGCTGCCAAATACGCCGGCATCAACGAGAAGAGAAACGTTGTTCTCTCCATGACCATCGCAGGTGCGCTTGCCGGAATCGGTGCAGGCCTCTACTTCCTCTCCGGTGCATCCGAGTGGAACCCGCAGGTATCGACAGCACTCCCGGCCATCGGATTTAATGGTATCCCGGTTGCGCTTCTTGCACTTAGCAACCCGATCGGCGTTATCTTCGCTGCTCTCTTCGTTGCTCATATTTCGGTCGGCGGTGCTTACCTGCCTACGAAATATTATCAGCCGGAGATCGCGGACCTGATCGTTGCCGTTATCATTTACCTTTGCGCATTCGTTACCCTGTTCAAGGGCATCGTTGCAAACCTGTTCAAGAGCAAAAAAGAGCAGAAAGCAAATGCCAATGCAGACAACGGAAAGGAGGAGAAGAAATAATGTTCCTTTTAATTAAATTTACCTTACTGTACGCCGTTGTTCTGATGCTCGTTGCGATGGGCGGTATGTTCTCCGAGCGAAGCGGTGTCATCAACATCGCGCTGGAAGGAATCATGGCGATCGGCGGCCTTGCCGGTGTCTTCGTCCTGGTTCTGTTCCCGGACCTCCCGGCTCCTGCACTTGTGGCACTTTCCATTCTAGCGAGCGCGTATCCGGTATGATCTACTCTCTGCTGCTTGGCTTCTCCGCCATCACACTGAAAGCAGACCAGACGATCGGCGGAACCGCGCTGAACATGCTGGCTACTGCCATTGCCATCGTCCTGGTAAAAGCATTCAACAACGGCTCGGATGCCGGAAACGGTGCAGCTTCCGCAAAGCTGAACTACACCAACGCCGCTTTCATTTACAAGATCGGACCATTTACCGTGAACATCTTCCTGTTCATCGGCATCATCCTTCTGATCTGCAGCTACGTGTTCCTCTTCAAAACGAAATGGGGACTGCGCCTGCGTGCCTGCGGTGAGCATCCACAGGCAGCCGACTCTGTTGGTATCAACGTATACCAGTGGAGATACACCGGTGTTATCATCTCCGGTGCACTCGGCGGTATCGGCGGATTTGCCTACATCGTTCCGTCCGTTACCACCTGGAACTTCGAAGTCGGCGTAGCCGGTGCCGGATTCCTTGCCCTCGCTGTTATGATCTTCGGTCAGTGGAAACCGTTCCACATTGCCGGAGCAGCCGTATTCTTTGCGGTATTCCGTTCCCTGGCAAACATTGCGGACTCCACCGTCCTCTCCCATCTGGGACTGTCCAAGAACATTTACAACATGATGCCGTTTATCGCATCCATGATTATTCTCGCCTTCACATCCAAGAATTCCCAGGCTCCGAAAGCCGAAGGTATTCCGTACGATAAGGGCGCAAGATAATATGTAACTATTCAGAGCCATGTGAAATGGAAGAAAAAATTGCGAATCATGCTTGCATGAATGAGCGGTTTTTTCTGGAATTTCATATGGCGAGCAGCCACATCGAGATGCAGCGCAGCGGAATCGAGATGTGGCTCTGAATAGTTACAATTTTTAAAGGCAGAGCCGTTAAATCCGAACTGTGTTTTTTCGGCTCTGCCTTTTCTCTATCATTCTGATTTATTTTTCATCAAAGAAAGGAAAAAATTATGCTGAACACCAAATTATTTGACCACACTATCTTAAAAGCAGACGCAACCGAAGCACAGGTTGCAAAGATCTGCGACGAGGCACTTGCACATGATTTTGCTTCTGTCTGCGTCAACCAGTACTACACCAAATTCGTTGCTGAAAAGCTCAAAGGATCTGACGTCAAAGTCTGCACCGTTGTCGGCTTCCCTCTGGGCATGTCCGATACCCGTGTAAAAGCGTTTGAGACCCGTGCGGCCATCGAAGACGGTGCACAGGAGGTTGATATGGTCATCAACGTCGGAGCCCTCAAAGACGGCAAATACGACTTCGTACGCTCCGATATCCAGACCTTAAAAGAAGTATGCGGCAAGGACATCGTTCTGAAAGTCATCATCGAGACCTGCCTTTTAACCGATGAAGAGAAAGTAAAAGCGTGCGAGCTCGCAAAAGAAGCCGGCGCTGACTTCGTAAAAACCTCCACCGGATTTTCTACCGGCGGTGCAAAAGCGGCTGATGTTGCCCTGATGAGAAAGACCGTAGGCCCGGATATGGGCGTAAAAGCTTCCGGCGGAATCCACAACGCAGACGAGGCACAGGCTATGGTAGATGCCGGCGCAAGCCGTCTCGGAACAAGCGCAACACTGGCTATCATCGGATAAAAAGGAGTTTCTTATGGATACGATACTGATAGGAATTGCCGGAGGAACCGGCAGTGGAAAAACGACACTGGCAGATAAGCTGGTAGAAAGTTTTGGACGCGATGAAGTGAGCATTCTGCGCCATGACAACTATTACAAACGCCATGACGATATTCCTTTTGAGGAGCGTGCCAAATTAAATTACGATCATCCGATGCCTTTGATACCGACCTGTTATGCCAGCACATTCTCGAGCTGAAAGCCGGAAAATCCATCGAGATGCCGGTTTACGATTATGCCATGCATAACCGCTCGGATAAAACGATTCTGGTCCATCCTGCCCCGGTTATCGTGCTCGAGGGCATTCTCCTCTTCGTTGAGAATGATCTCTGCGATCTGATGGACATCAAAGTCTTTGTCGATACCGATGCGGACGTGCGGATTCTCCGCCAGATCCTGCGCGATGTAAAAGAGCGCGGCCGTTCCCTGGACAGCGTTGTAACGCAGTACCTGACGACCGTAAAACCGATGCACGAGCAGTTCGTAGAGCCGAGCAAGCGCCGTGCCGACGTGATCATCCCGGAGCGGACAGAACACCGTTGCTCTTGAAATGCTGATCGAGCGGTACGTAAGCATCTGAATCTGGTGCAGAACCAGTAAACATCCGTTTATCGCTATAAAAATCTGCAAAAAAAGAACGAGGACTGAATTTTCTCTTTTTCCGCCCTCGCTCTTTTTATTTTTCCCTTACAGATGTTCCAGCATTCCCTGCAGCCAGATCTGGCCTTTGAAACGTCTTCCCACTTCCGGTACTCCAAATAAATCCTTTTCGTTGATACAGATGTCTATCGGCACATCGTTGCAGACGAGGCCGAGCTCATACACCCGCTCGCCCGTTACCGCGTTCTTCGTTGTATTCATCTCCGTAATTTCACCCATCACGCTGTACTGGTCACATTCGAGACCGCTCGGCATGAAAAAGCTATCTACAATAGAAAAGACATCTTCCTTCGTCAGACGCTGGGAAATCATGGCATATGTGTCAATATCATCCATGGTGAGACTTTCCATCGCATCCTCATCCCCGTTTCTGGCAGCCGAGATCAGTGAATTCTTCTGCTGCGTGCTGCGACGCTCCTTCTCGACCTGTTCCGGGTCTTTCTGGATCGGAAGCAGAATTGTTCCTTCCGCTGCAAGACCGGAGACAGAAAGCGGGAGCGGAAGCGGCTGCAGCGCATTTTTCTGTTTCATCTCAAGATATTCCGCTGCATGCGTCAGATAAAAGATCATCGTGATGCCAAGCCGCATATCGTCGCAGGCGCCTGCAAACGATTCCTTATCGACGTGGCGCTCCACCGATACCTCCTCGTAGGAACTGATCTGTCCGCCCTCGAAATAGGGATAATAATATTCCATCTGGAAACGGTTGTTCTCATCAATTTCCCCACAGACCGTGATACCACAGTCATATGCATATTCTTTCGAAAATTCAGCAAAAAGGTGGTGTTCTTCTGTTTCCACAATCTTTTTACGGTCGTAGTTTTCTACTACATCACGAAGAAGCTCCTGGAGTTCTTTCGTCGTCTTGATCTTTGAAAATCCAATGGTTTTCAGGTAAGCGTGCATAAGAACACCTCCTCTCATTCCTTTGTATTTCTTATGCGATTAGTGTTTCGGAACCAGTTTCTCTTTTCCGCCCATGTACATACGAAGAACTTCCGGAATGCTTACGGTTCCGTCGGCATTCAGGTTGTTCTCCAGGAATGCGATCAGCATACGCGGCGGAGCAACTACGGTGTTGTTCAGGGTATGTGCCAGGTATTTCTTTCCGTCCTCGCCGTTGACACGGATTTTCAGACGTCTTGCCTGTGCATCACCAAGGTTGGAGCAGCTTCCTACCTCGAAGTATTTCTTCTGACGCGGAGACCATGCCTCAACATCGACAGATTTTACTTTCAGGTCAGCCAGGTCACCGGAGCAGCACTCCAGAGTACGAACCGGGATATCCATGGAACGGAACAGGTCTACGGTGTTCTTCCACAGTTTGTCATACCACATCATGCTGTCTTCCGGTTTGCAGACAACAACCATCTCCTGTTTTTCGAACTGATGGATACGATAAACACCACGCTCCTCGATGCCGTGTGCTCCTTTTTCTTTACGGAAGCACGGAGAGTAGCTGGTCAGGGTCAGAGGCAGTTTCTCCTCCGGGATGATGCTGTCGATGAATTTACCGATCATGGAGTGCTCGCTGGTTCCGATCAGGTACAGATCCTCGCCCTCGATTTTGTACATCATGGACTCCATCTCAGCGAAGCTCATAACACCGTTTACGACGTTGCCGTGGATCATGAAAGGCGGTACGCAGTAGGTAAATCCGCGGTCGATCATGAAATCTCTTGCATAAGAAAGGATGGCAGAGTGGAGGCGTGCAATGTCGCCCATCAGATAATAGAATCCGTTTCCTGCAACTTCTCTTGCTGCGTCCAGATCGATTCCGTCGAAGGACTCCATAATGTCGGTGTGATACGGGATTTCAAAATCCGGTACAACCGGCTCGCCGAAGCGCTCTGCTTCTACGTTCTCGCTGTCATCTTTTCCAATCGGTACGGAAGGATCGATGATGTTCGGGATCACCATCATGATCTTCTTGATTTCTTCTTCTACTTCTTTTTCTCTTGCAGAAAGAGCCTCGATGCGGGAACCGTCAACAGCTACCTGTTTCTTTACTTCCTCAGCCTCTTCTCTCTTGCCCTGGCCCATCAGTGCGCCGATCTGTTTGGAGATTTTGTTTCTTTTTGCACGAAGTGCTTCTACTTCCTGTTTGATGTCACGGTTTTCTTTATCCAGCTCGATGACTTTATCAACAGCTCCAGTTTCTGATCCTGGAATTTATTTCGGATATTCTGTTTTACAACTTCCGGGTTTTCTCTTAAAAACTTAATGTCTAACATAATTTCCTCCTAGTAGATCTTATCCCTCATTTTGGCGGGATTCTTTTTGTTCTTTCCAGCCCGGAACCACTGCCGTTTTTCCAGCATTTATGCGGGTTTGGCGCGTTCCAGTACCATCATATAACAGTATATGCATTTTTTCAAGCGTTCTTTCATGCTGTTTTTCTGCGGTCCGCTTTTACATCAGATCGATCGAATTCATCGTAATTGCCTGGCGCAGCGCGTCGATTTCCTCGCGCTCAGCATGATATAGGACTCGCCTTTTACGATCTCTTTCAGATATAAAAAACAGTTGTCACGGCTGTGGATTGCATTCAGGATAAAACCTGTGTTTTCTTTGTCGAGCATTGCCAGCGCAAAACTCATCTTTCCGCCCACATCGTCAAACGCATCATATTTTACGATTCCGTATTTGTTCAGCGTCATGCCCTGGATCTTTTTCAGATCCGCAAGATTTTTTTTCGTCAGCTCATTCTGCTTGTTCAGTTTGTCAATTTCCTTGAACCGCTGATGAAACAGCTTTTCGAGTGACTGGGCGTCTTTTCCCTTCATAAAGCTTCTGTACTTCTGGTTCAGTCTGCTCAGACGCAGCGACATGCTGACCGTCATAATCATCATCACGATAATCAGTACAATCAGAAGAAGTACAACAACGCCAAGGTCAATTCCTACCTTACTAAATAAATCGCTCATTATTCTACCTCTTACTGTATTGATTCAAACAGATCCATGATTCTCTCGAGCTCTTCCTGGGAATAATACTCGATCTCGATCTTTCCTTTGTGCTTTGCCCCGCGGTGAATGGAAACCTTCGTACCAATGATGCTCTTAATTTTCTCTTCCAGACCTTCGTAGATGGCTTCCTCTTCCAGATTGACTTCTTTTCTTTCTTCACCTTCGGATTCAGGATCTCTTTGACCAGGCGCTCGGTCTCACGGACACTGAGCTTTTCATCGAAGATTTTCATTGCCGTATTGTACTGGAGCTCTTTATTCTCCAGCGCCAGCAGCGTACGCACATGACCGGTTGTCAGCATTTCATCGACAACCATCTGCTGTACCCTGTCGTCCAGTTTCAGGAGACGCATCGAGTTTGTAACCGCCGTTCTGCTCTTGGAAACGCGCTCTGCGATTTCATCCTGGCGGAGATGGAACTCTTCCATCAGGCGTTTGTATGCATGTGCCTCCTCAATCGGGTTCAGGGATTCTCTCTGAATATTTTCAATCAGGGAAATCTCGACAACTTCCTGCTCGGTAAAATCTTTGATGATGACCGGTACTTCTTTGATTCCGGCAAGCTTTGCAGCCTCCATCTCCGTTCCCCTGCGATGATCTCATAATAATCATCTTTTTTCTGCACCAGAATCGGCTGTAGAACTCCGAACTGTTTAATGGATTCCGAAAGTTCGATCAGGCCGTCCTCGTCAAAGGATTTTCGCGGCTGTTCGCGGTTCGGTTCAATTTCGGAGATTTTCAGTTTCATCTCAACTGGTTTTTCGACAACTTTTTCAACAACCTTCTCGACTACTTTGACCTCCGGTTTTACCGGTTTCTCTTTTGCTTCTGCTTTGGCCGAATGTCCCGGTGAAATCAGGGAATCCAGGCCCTTGCCTAATCCTCCTCTTCTCGCTGCCATTACTCTTCATCCCCCCTGTGAATCACTTCGTCTGCCAGGAGACGGTAGCTCTCTGCACCGGTGGACCGCTTGTCGTAATAGTTGATCGGCATACCGTAGCTCGGTGCTCCGCAAGGCGAACATTTCTCGGAATAATGGTTTTGTAGATATTCTGATCCAGGCTGTCTTTTACGTTTTCTACTACCTGCAGAGAAAGATTCGTTCTCGCATCGTACATGGTAAAGACAACGCCTTCCATCTCCAGTTCCGGATTCAGACGCTCCTGCACCAGCTCAATCGTGTGCATAAGCTGGGATAAGCCTCCAGTGCGTAATATTCACACTGAATCGGCACCAGAACGGTGTCCGCGGTGGTCATCGCGTTGATTGTCAGCATATTTAAGGATGGCGGACAGTCAATAATAATGAAGTCGTACTGATCGCGAACCTGATCAATTGCGTTTTTCAGGATGAATTCTTTGTCTTCCACCCCGATCAGCTCGATCTCCGCTCCGGCCAGATTGACATTGGAAGGGATAAGGGAAAGATTGTCAAAATTCAGAGGAAAGATGCAGTCCTCCAGTTTTGACTCTCCAAGAAGCAGCTCATAGATGGTATTTTCCACTTCATTTTTCTCTACTCCCATTCCGCTGGTGGTATTTCCCTGCGGGTCCATATCAATGGTCAGAACTTTTTGTCCCATTTCTCCTAAACAGGAAGAAAGGTTAATTGCGGTGGTAGATTTGCCTACGCCGCCTTTCTGGTTTGCAATTGCAATTGTTCTTCCCAAAATATGTATTGCCTCCTTTCATCTTTTTGTTTCCATTTGCAGTTTTTCCTTTTTACAGGAAATGACCTGCCGGCACTTCTTTCAAAAAACTGATTCATGCGGCAGGTGTTTTGGCATATAGATAGGAAAAATCTCCTTTTCTATGCCAGTCTATCTGAGGAATTCTTCAGATTCTATCTCAAAATTGCCCCAATTTGGGACAAAGATATTTTATCATACTACGCCGGATTTTACTACTGGAAATGTTTCACGTGAAACATTTTCTGCATTTTTGCATGATTAGGCGGTGTGAAACATAAGAAAATTGGAGATTTTTGGCGATGTTTCACGTGAAACATTTTGAAAAGCACTGTTTTACAATAATTTTTCTCGGTTTTTACGCTGTTTAAAGGCTTTTTGGAATTTTTTCAGCGATGATTTTGCATTTTTTGATGGTTTCCAAGTAATTCTGCAATGTCAGAACATTTTTTTCTGTTTCACACAGTTTTTATAAAATGTTTCACGTGAAACATTTTAATTTTTGACGTTTTTGAGGTATAAATATACTGGAAACGTTATTTTAATCGTGTGATGCTCTTTTTCAAGGAAATCTCAGGTGATTAGGAAGAAAAAATCAACTTATCAGGATATTATTGATACATAGATCAGGAATCAAAACTGTTTATGGTTGTTCGGTGATCGTAAATGTCTCTTTTGTATATAAAATGTATTTTTATTCACTAGAGCTCTGTTTTTTCATCGTTCTTCCGCGCTTTTTTCAAATTTTCAGCATTTTTCTCTTTATTTTCATCAGTAAGAGGCATAATCCGTGAGACATCCTCTTTTTCATTTTTTCTCCAGTTTTTCTCTTTTCGGGCGGTTTTTCTTTGATTTTTTTTATTTTACAGGCCAGGCTGCACATTTTCTGTTTTTTATCGATTTATTTGATTTCACTATAATTTTTCTGTTTTTATGGTTTTAATATTTTTCTCTCGCTGCCACGTCTTTTATCCTCTTTTCCATCTTTCTGGCTTACCTTTCTCTTTTTTTTGTAAACAATCTCACTTTTTCTCTTTTATCAACATTTTTTATTCCTTCTCTCCGTTTTTTATCCCTCATCGCCATTTCAAACCATTTTCTTGCCTTTCACTGCCTCTCCCTCCCGTTTTTATTCTTTTCGCCCATGTCTATACTACATTTTCCCCTTTTCAGTTGTTTTTTGCCTTTTCTCAACTCATTTTTATCTTTTTTGCTTTTTCCGCCTCTTCCATCGTTTTACACCCTCTTTTTGCCATTTTTTTAGATCGTCCTTCATTTTTTCGTTTCTACTTATGTCACTTTCCCCGTCTCATTTTTCACATTTCACGTCTCTCAAAATGTTTCACGTGAAACATCGTTTTTTACGATTTTCGGTCTTCGGCGATCAGCGAGAAGCGATTTGCTTCCCGGCTTTCCGAAAATCACTCTCATTTTTCACCTCTCTTATTTTTAAAATAATCGTATTTTCTATTCTATTTTTGATTTTCTCCGTTTTTTCTACATTTTCCTGTATTTTCGCGTGTTTCACGTAGTTTTTCGTCTCTGTTTTCTTTCTTTTATTAAATTATTTAATTATATTTTTATATTTTCGTATGAATTGAACTTTTACATTCGTTTTTTCGGATTTTCCAAACCATTTACTAAACGCATTTTGGGACCATTTTTTCATGGATTTTTACCAATCTGGAAGGATTTTATCCCATAGTGCCGTTTTCATGCTTTTATGTGTATTATTGCATCATTTTTTCTCTGTTTTTTTGCAGTTATGTAAACTATTTAAATATGCCATTCGCCAGTAGTTGACATAACGTAGTTCTCCTGGAATTGTCTACGCTTTTCGTCAAATTGCGTCTTATTTTCGTCTCTTTTTCTCATTTTTCCCTTAATTTTTGCATTGTATCTTTCCCTTTTTTCGCTTATAATAAGCTCAACACAACGTTTCGAACCGATTCCTCCCCTCCGGGAGACCCCTGAAAGGAGTTTTATCATATGAAACACAGCAAAAAACTGGTCACCTTAAGTGTCCTCACCACGATGTCCGGCGCAGCGATTTACTTTCTGAATAAAACGCTCGATACCGCCGCCGTACGGAAAAACCTGCTCGCCTCGGCTGAAAAAGAGATCTTTTCCTGGCAGTTCGGCGATATTTTTTACACAAAAAAAGGCACCGGAACCCCGATGCTCTTACTTCATGACTTACATTGTGCCTCCAGCGGCCGCGAATGGCAGTATATTGAGGATACTCTCGCAAAGGATCACACCGTCTACACACTCGATCTTCTCGGCTGCGGCCGTTCCGACAAGCCGGCGATCACGTACACAAACTTTTTATACGTACAGCTCATCGTCACCTTCATCAAACAGGTCATCGGATGTCCAACCGACGTAATTGCATCCGGTTTATCCGCTCTTTCGTCGTAACCGCCTGCAATACAGCCCCGAAATGCTTCGGCCGAATCATGATGATCAACCCGACCGACCTTGCCAAGCTCAACAAAATCCCGGATAAACGCAGCCGCTTCCTGAAACGCATGATCGAGCTCCCGCTCGTCGGCACGCTGCTGTACCACACGCTCACCGGCCGCTCCAACATCGAGCTTTTATTCACTGAGAGCTATTATCACAACCCATTCCACCGCTCACCGGAGGACGTAGACGCCTTCTACGAGTCCGCACACCTCCAGAACAGCGCCGGAAAGTACCTTCTCGCAAGCCTCGTGGGCAATTACGTGAACCTCAACATCGGCCACGCCTTAAAGCACATTGACAACAGCATCTTCCTCATCGGCGGCGAGGAAGAGCCGGGCATCGCAGAAACCTTTGCGCTGTACACAGCGCTCAACACCTCCATCGAAACCCAGATCCTGCCGAAAACAAAGCACATGCCGCAGATGGAGCCCCGCAGGCCCTCTTAGACCAGATCCAGATCTTCTTCGCACCGGTACAGTAATACCCCCTTCTGCTCCCGGCCTCGAGCAAAAAAATGAGACAAAAAAGCGGAGGATTTACTGATATTTCCATGTCAGTAAATCCTCCGTTTTTCCATTTTTAACCCGGCTCACAGTCCATTTCCAACGCATCTTCCTCTGCGCCCGGATAATCCGTTGGCGGCGCTGTATGCGTTTCCATTCCCTCTTTTATTTCATCCATCGTATAAATATTAATTCTCTCCCCCGGCGCTGCATCCGGGTCAAATTCCACCGTTTCTCCCAGTGCAAGCATCATTGGCTCATCCGCATTTCTTTTCTCATCTGCAATCTCATACGCATTTACATATTCACCCGACGCAGTCTCTACATACTGTCCAAACCCGTCGCAAAGCCGGTAATAAAGCTCCTTTTCCGCATCTTTCTCCAGAAAATACAAGGATTTCTGCCCGATCACCGGATCAAGGTCGCAGAAGCTGATCTGTATATAGTTCTCCCGCCGTTCCTCCTCCGAATACTCCGCTTTCAGCTCCTCTGCGTTCCAGTACGTAATTCCCGCATCCTCCATGGACTGCAGATACTCTTCCACCGTAACTGCTCCGCCCAGCTTTCGAACCGTAATATGTTCTCCGGCTTCCATATCACCTTTCAAAACGTCATCCACCCGCAGTGAAATATCGGTTGCAATCTCAATTCCCCCGGCAAAACAGCTATAATCCTCTACCGTTCCCAGAACAATGAGATCGCTTCCCTCTTTCTGCTCATAAAAGCTATTATAAAACCGATCCCACTCCTTCAACCCTCCGTACTGCATATTTACCTTTACCGGATCCAGATTTTCAAACCGCATTTTCTCCTCTGTTTCCGCCGTTTCTGCATTACCGCAGCCCACCAGCAGAATACACAATACTGTCAAACAAACCCTTTTCATCCTTTCACCCCCCATCCACCGTCTTTGTTATACTCCCATTATACTTCTTCCGCTTTCATTTTCCCATAAAAAAACGGAAGATTTACTGATTTTTCACTCTCAGTAAATCCTCCGTTTTCAATTTTAACCAGCCTTTAATGACTCCTTATTCCGCCGAATCCGAAGAACTGTCATCCTCCGTCTTTGCCGCAAGCAGTTTCCCGTAATTTTCCACCATGGTCTTCACGTTATTTTTATTCACAAGAGACGGCACTCCGTCCTCATCTACCGTGTAATAGAAGCTTGAATCATACGGGCTGTAAGCAAATGTCAGGTCGCCGTCTGTCATATGGAAGACTGCGGTAAACTCGGCATCCTTGGCCTGTACGAGGCTCTCATCCTTCGTCTGCGCCTTCAGGCCAATGAGTGAAGAATAGAATGTGGTAAACGTTGATTTATCAATCGTTTCATCGCCGCAGGTGTAACTGATTTCCTGTGTTGTGGAATCGCTGTCGTCATCCTTTTTCTCTTCCACATGGCGTACATACGTCTTCGTCTCGCGTTATACGTAATATCAAGACTCGTCAGATCCGATACATTTTCCATGCCGATATACATGTTCCAAAAATCAGATGCCTTCTTTCCGGTGAAGGTTTCAACGTTCGAAGCCGTCATCAGATGAACTTCATTCGAGCCGTCCAGCTTCACGTAATAAGAACCGCCGTCCTCATTTGCATTGCCGACATACAATACCAGATCTTTCTCCACCGTAACGGTTGTCGTTTCGGAAGAAGAGCTCGTTGCAGTGCTGTCGCTTGATGCAGAATCTGTTGTGGAATCCGAAGAAGTATCTGCCGTTGTTGTATCGTCAGCCCCAACCTCCTGCTCTTCCGTGTAATGCACGCGAATCGTCGTCTTTGGCTGATCCAGTCCGTACTGGGAAAGATCCGATGCGTTGTACGTAACAAGATCTCCAAAGCTAAGAGATGCCACTGCACTTGTCATGGTGCCGATCGAATCCGCATCACCGCCATGTGCCGCTCCATCTGCGTCCACAACCTGCCATTCATCCGTCTGGAGTGCCGAATCAGCAGCGCTTACTTCTTTTGTCAGCGTATATCCGTTCTCACCCTCCACCTGCAGCTTTGTAATGTTTTCCGCCGTCACAGATGGCATGGATTCCGTTGTCGCCCACTCCATCATATCGGACGGGAACATCGTTCCAAGCGATGTGCTTACCAGATAAACCTTACTCGTATCATCGTTCAGATAAATATAGTATCTGCTCGAGCTGTTCTTATCTCCGACATGAATCGTCGTTTTCTCGTCTCCCGCAGTCACTACAACCTCCTGAGACGCGTCTCGAGCCCAAAATCGGCCATAGAATCGATTTCATCGCCTTCAATGACTCTTTCTGCTGTCATGCTGCTAAGAGAGCTTAAAACGTTCGTTATCTTGCCCTCATCCAGTGGGAATCCATCCTCCTGATCGTATGTCCAGATATCGGTATCATCGTCTCCTGCTGTTTTCGTAAAGGACACCGTCTCTCCGTTGATCTGGAACGAAAGCGCTGTTACATCATCTTTTGAAAAACCAACTACTTTTTCGGCGTCTGCACCAGAATCCGAACTGCTGCTGTCCGCATCGGCGGTGCTGTTTTTCTTCGTCAGCACCACCAGTACGGCAAGAAGCAGTACCAAAAGGATCAGGCAGGCCGCCATCTTTCCTTTTTTCTTCATCACTGTTTTCTCCTCTTCATCCAGATCATCACGCCAATTACAACAAGTACCAGCGGAATTCCCGCAATGGTAATAATAGACCAGGTGTTAACTGCTCCCTGTGTAAATACCAGGTTTGTATAGCTTGTGCTCTTGCTTGGAATAACAACGGTCTGCTCCACATCACACATGGAGGTCAGTGCAGTCGCTGCCAGCTTCGAGTTCGCACCGCTGATTGCCTGGTCAATCTGGCTGCTCAGCATCGATGCACTCGAGAAATAAATGATCTGTGTCTCTTTATCATCTACAGTTTCTGTAATGGAAACGCCAAGGTCAAATGCGCCCGTCTCACTGTCCGCACTCTTCGACCAGGTGCTGTTCTCCGGGTCATTTTCAATATAAGCGTCCTCGGTGGTCGTCAGAAGGCTCTTGATCGTAATGGTATCACGATAAGAATCGAGCTTCTGAATTGCCTGTGCAACCGGCATCAGAATGTAATTACTCTTTACTTCGGTTGTAATGTCATCACTCTGAATGTTCGGCAGCAGATAATACGGCATCTGCGGATAATAATGCTGGGAATCGGTCTCCACAACAATTCCGCTGGAGCGTTTCACGCCGTAGTTCTCCAGTATGGAATCCAGATTCGGCATATCCGTTCCGGTATAGCTGGTGAACATCAGAAGTTTTCCGCCGTTTTCCAGGTAGGTAATGACTTTATTTGCCTCATCCTCGGAGAAATCGGTGGTCGGGGACATGATCACAAGCTCCTCGGCATCCTCCGGGATATCGTCTGTCATCAGGGCAAGATCACTGATTTCCACATTGTTTTTGTTAATGGCATCACTGAAGTTTGTAGAGAGATCACTCTCGGAAGCCTCGCCGTGGCCGGTTACCCAGTAAACCTTCGGGTTGTTTTCACTCGTCACATACGTGATGGCGCTGGTAATCTGACCCTCGCCGTCAAAGCCGGTTGTCTGTGTCTGATAGGTCTGATAGTTTGTGGAAGTCTCCCACATATCACTGTTGCTGACCACCTTGCTCTTATCGCCGCATACGACAATGACACTGTTTGCAGCTACCGTCTGATCGGTATACTGACTCGTAAATTTCGGATACAGATCCGGGTCTTTTGTCTCTACTTTGATATGGTCAGAAAGCTCATCGTAGTGCTCCAGCAGCTTCTCGATGGTGTCATCCTCACTGCCCTTCTGCACAATATAATACAGGGTAACGTCTTGATCGAGATCCTTTAATGCCGTTTTCGTCTCATCTGTAATGGAATACATTTTCTGCGTACTCAGGTCAATCTGTGTTTTACTGGTCGGAATCTGCGCCACAATCAGGTTAATAACCACAATCACAGCCAGAACAATCACCGTCATAATTGAAGAATAAGAGCCTGTTTCAGGTGCTTTTTCTGCTCCTCGCCGGTAAACACTTCCTTCAGATGTTCTTTGGAGAACGTCTTTTTCAGCTTTTCTTTGATATTGAAATTTCATTTTATGCTGTTTCTTTTCTT
>ENA-OQIO01000289-OQIO01000289.1-human-gut-metagenome-genome-assembly--contig:-NODE-289-length-27459-cov-5.100322_pt1 | contig 27459 bp, 31 predicted proteins | sample MGYA00242573_ERZ504737 | MGnify/ENA primary metagenome ERZ504737 (study PRJEB26092, sample SAMD00036203) | human gut metagenome | host: Homo sapiens | study: EMG produced TPA metagenomics assembly of...
GGGCCAGCTGGGTCGATCTTGGCACGCAGGTCTTTTCGCCCTCCTGGAACTCACCGGCACGCATCCGGCGGAACAGGTCCAGATTCTCCTCCGGGGTGCGGTCACGCCACGGAGAGGGACGGCTGGGCTTGCCGGCATCGGCACCACGGTACTCGCGCATCTCGTCACGGGTCAGGTCGTCCACGTAGGCCTTGCCTCCAGGATGAGCTTCTCGGCGTACTCGTAGCACTTGTCAAAGTAATCGCTGCCATAGAAGATGCCGCCGTTGGGGTCAGCGCCCAGCCAGTGCAGATCCTCAATGATGCTGTTGACATACTCCTCACCTTCGCGGGCGGGGTTGGTGTCATCCAGGCGCAGGTTGAACTTGCCGCCATACTGGTTTGCGATGGACCAGTTGATGTAGATGGCCTTGGCGCTGCCGATGTGCAGGTAGCCGTTGGGCTCCGGCGGGAAGCGGGTATGGATCTCGCTGATCTTGCCCTCGGCCAGGTCAGCATCGATGATCTCCGTCAAAAAGTTTTTATCTGCCATAGTGGTTTCCCCCTTGGTTTCAGGCATCGCAGCCCGGAATTACACTTTCTTTCAATACACTTTATAATACACCATTTTTGGCTCTGCTTCAAGGCAAAAATACAAAGTAAGGGTGGTTTTCGGTGCCCCGGGCAGATTTCTGCATTCTGCGCACTTGACGAATGCACAAAAAAAGGGTATAGTATGGTAGTATTCATTTTTACGGGGTGTTGCGCAGTTGGTAGCGCGCCTGCTTTGGGAGCAGGAGGCCGCGAGTTCGAGTCTCGCCACTCCGACCAGACAAAAATAATCCGAACTTGTTTCCGATAGGAGATGGGGTCGGATTTTTTGTTTTCTTCGGAAAGTTCAATAGAGGTTTCCGACAGAAGCTGAAATCCGAAATCATAGATTGACCGAAACAAATCAAACACTGATTTCAGGAGGACACGATTATGAAGTACGATGCAAGAGCCTGTTCGTTCAACATGGATACTGGCTGTGTGGAGCTGCTGCTCCGGGATGGCAGAAAAATTTCCATCGACTGCACCGGGGTCGAAGATGCGCTGGATGTTACCATTGCGCAGCGGTCTGAACTGGACTACCTCATCTATAATGACCCGCTGGCGTATGCTGAGCTGATTCTGAACGGCGAACCGGGGGAATATTTGAAGAACGTGGCGGGAAGCCACGGATTAGAGGACTAAACACAAAAACAGGGCGCGTCCACCCGGACGCACCCTGAAAAATCCACACACGATAAGTAAGGCAGGGAGTTCCCCGACGAGAACTTCCTGTTTTTCTTTGGTTGCAATATGAGCCTGTTCCGCCTGCCATGCAGCAAACTCCCGTTGACCTTCCTCGCTGTTCCAGCAGGCAAGGATTGCCGGTAGAATGCCCGTGCCAGACGTTCGATGGCTTCATCGGGATACGGGGAAAGATTTGTGGATTTTTTCTTCTTGTTCAAACGCACACTCCTCTGATCGTCCACTGCGGCGAAGTCGGGCGGGAAAATCAGGATTACATGTTATATCAGGCGCAAGGGGCGGAAGTTTTCTACCCTGCACTTGCTTTTGGTGGATTTGTTGGTGACGTATAAGTGCCTTCCGTTATGCGGTCTTTTCTTCTTCAAGGGCTTCTGCAAGAGCCTTTTCCAGATAGGTTTCGATTTCAGTCAGATAGTTAGCAGGCCTCTGCATTGCGAAGCGGAGAACCTTCTGCTTTTCCGGGTCAGTGAAATAACTGGGATTGTTTTTGAGCGTTTTCTTCCATGAGTTTTTCATCATTTCGGTCGCGCGGCTCAAGGACTTGTAAACCTTCATAAACTCGTCCGGTACATGATAGCACCGGAATTCTTCTGTTTGTGGTGTGGGCATGGAAACAGGTTCCGCTTTTTCAGGTTCAAACTCTGCGCTGGCAGATTCCAGTATTTCCAATGCCTCTGGATGCAGGATTTGAGCAAGAACATCTAAACGATGCTCGGCACTTGCCTGCACGAGCTTGGACATTTCTTCGTTCGTGAACTTTACTTCGCCGGAAAAGACTTTCTGCTTGATGCCGGGAGAAAGCGTATCTGCGATGTCGATGCCCCGTGTATAGTGGCTGGCACGGAGAACAGAGGCACGGCTGACACCGTTTTCCTCTGCGATCCGGTCGCAGGTTTTCTTCCCGGAGTGGTGGTTATCATCGTGAGCACCACCACTTTTCTTTGCTAAAGTGTACTGGTTGCCCCGAAAGATTTTTGCAGCTTTCTTCTCGGCTTCGTACTGTTTGCCAATCAGATAACGCTTCTGTTCGGGACTCAAGTTGCGCCGCCCCAACTGATTTTTGCAGATCCATGCGAGGACTTCTTCTCTGCTTTCAAATCGGAGCGGCATGGTGGAGAAGTAAATCTCCGGGTGCTTCTGGAGGATGGCATAACGGTTGTGGCCGTCAACGAGGGTGTTTCCCCAGACGATCAAAGGAGAAAGCAGCTTGCCTTCCTTGAGGATGTTTTCTTCAAGCTGCTTGTACTCATCGTCCGTCAGCGGCGGAATCTGATTCTGGAACTCCGGGTCGATTTTCAGATTGATCATACGCACACTCCTTATCTCTCGTGATGCTGCGTCTGTTTTTCCTCCCGGAAGAACAGGGCAACATTCTGTTTTGCGTCTTTCAGTTTGAGCAGCTCGGACTTGGCTTCCTTGTACTGCTCATAAAACTGGGCCTTTTCGGAGGCAAGCGCGCAGTATTCCGCTTCCAACTTGTTCGGGCTGGGCAGGCAGGTGATGTTGTTTGCCTTGAGATAGGCTGCTGCCGCCCGGTATGCTGTCAGTTCTGCACGGTACTGATCTTCAAAGGCTGCGGGGGATTTGACAGCGTTCCGTTTCTGCGTAAGCGGTCGATACTGCTTGTAGGCAGCAGCGTGGCTGCGCAGCTTCTGATTGTCTGCCATGCGGGTTTCGAGGTCGAGCACGACTTCCTTTGCACTGTCGTACTGCGTTTGCAGTTCATCAATGCGCTGGTCAAGTGCGCCCTCGTTGAGCAGACCTTTCTCCTGCAAGAGAATCAAGGTCTGGGCCATGGCTTTGAGGTTATGCTTCTTCGCCCAACGCTCGTAGCCAATGCTCTTGCCCTGCTTCAGCTTCGCCTGAATGTCCACCAGTTTCTGAATCCTGTCGGGCTTGTCTGTTGCGATAGGCTGGATGGTCGGGGCAAGCCGGATGTTCTGAGCGAGTGCGGCGAGCACCTGCTTTTTCTCAAACTTCTTGCTCAGCTTCCGGGCGGTGATGAACTTTACCCGATTGGGCGGGCAGTAGCTCAATCGCCCTCGGCTCTCTTTCACGGCAACGCCGTGTTCCTGCATGAGCAATGCAGAAAATTCCTCGAAGGTGGTAGCCTTCTTCAGAACAGAGTCGATTTGCTTTCGCAGCGTTTCCAGTTCCGTCTGGTAGACAGTCTGTTTAGACTTCTGCCCCGCTACGATCAGTCGTGCGTTGGCTTGGTCAAGCCGTTTCTGTCCACGCCGCCGCGCCCAGTATTTCCGTTCAGAAACACGGTTGCCTTGTGCTTCCAGTAGGTTGATCTGGTGCAGGTCAGCGCATTCGCACATTTCCATGACTGCGACACGCAGGTGCCGCATGGTCTGGGCTGTGCTGGAGTGCTTCATGCCCTCACGCCAGTCACGAGGCTTCTGCATATAGGGCTTGCGTTCCACTTCTCGTGTGCGGATGCTGCCGATCACGATGTGGACATGGATATTTCCCGAATGGTTATGCCCATCCGGGTGGGTGCAGACGATGGCAGGATGACCGGGAAAGTTTTCTTTACAGAAGTTCAGGCCGAGAGCCTGTGCTTTTTCCATGGTCAAGCCGTTGTCGGCTGCATCTCTGGGGTCAAAGCTGATGATATACTGGTGGCTCTTAATATCATCGGGGTGGTTGTTCTTGTTGTACTTTCGGTTTGCCAGCAGGCAGGCCGTTGCAAACGAGAAATCGCCGCATTCAAGCGTATCCAGAATGTACGAATCCCGCAGCATGGGCCTGCCTTGTTGATCAAGAAGCTGCTTCCCGGTGAACTCATCGTGCTGGTAAATCAGGTACGCTTCGATGGCGGAGTAGTCCGAATTCTTAGAGGCGATATGCTTGAGCGTTGCCATACAGTTCACCAAGAATTTTCTCGGCGTTGAGCCGGAAGGCAGTCAGGTCTGTAAGTTCGTCAAGAAGTTTCGCCCGGAGTTGTTCGGTATCTGCTCCACCGGAGTTGAAGTGTCGTGCGAGTTGGTTCAGGTTTCCGCCCACCTTGCCGCACTGGGCAAGCAGAGTGGAAACGGCGTTCAGGGTTTCTTCTCCGCCGCCGGCAACGACAACCGTGCGCTCGATCTTTGCACTGTGCAGCGCACGGCGGATGAGAGTGGACAGGGAGAGATGAAGGAGTTTTGCGGTATTTTCAAGTTCCAACTTTTCAGTTTCCGTCACACGGAACTTGATGATGTGCGTTTTGTTGTTCGGCGTGTCGTGGCGGTGGGTCGTGCTGGGATTCGCTTTGACATTCGTTTTGTTCATTGAACCTCCTGTCGTCTTGCTAGCTTCTCGGTGAAGCTATGTAAGCACGACACGCCGTTCTTTCGCACCGCAAGGTGCGAATATGAGCAGGGTTTGGGGCAGGCACGCCCCAACAAGATCACTTCGGAAATGCAGATGCATTGAAGAAGTGAAGTCCCGATGGAGCACAACATTTTCAAGAATTGAAAATTTGTGGCCACGGGACGGTTCTTGCCCTCCACCGCTGCGCTCAAAACGTATTTCCGAAAATTGTTTCCGAATTGTTAAGACACAAAAATAAGTAGAGAGTTCCGCTGCTCGTGTATGTTGATCGCCGTTTGACCCGAACGAAGTTCCTGCCCCTGTTTTGCAGCGGCGTTGGCCGGAAAGCCGGTATCACATTCGGACGGCTCATGAAATTTTCAAGGTACAGCTTCCCGGAAAAGAAAAAGACCGCCCACGCAGTACAGGCGAAGGATTTTGTCGGGTGAAACGGCGGCAAAACGATCGGGTGTGTTGTGGGGCGGTACGTTCTTTTGGGGGCAATTACTCACTGAAAGTGGTGGTTATCACGGTGAGAACCACCACTTTTCATAGCAAGCCAACTTTTCAATGCATCGGCAACATCGTTGGCTTGCATATCGCAAATATGAAGTTTCGGTTGAGCCAATTTCTTATCTTGCGATAATGTGATTTGTGACAAAGGGTATCATGGTTTGCAAGGTGCGTCAAGATGGTTTTGAGTATTTTATTGTGGTAAAGCAATAATAGTAGGACTTATAGAAAAAATTGGAAGCTTTCAGCATAGCGGACACTTCCATAAGTTTTTACCCATTCATACTGAAATTTCAAGTCTATGTTTCGGATAAAAAACTGTTCTGCTTTTCAACGTATATCTTCTGCCAGGCACCGCCAGTGGCACGATATACAGCTGGCGTACAGCCGTAGCGCACCTGAAACTTTTTATAAAAGAAGTTCTGGTTGGAATAGCCACACTGGTTGGCGATCTGACTAATAGGTGCTTCGGTGGTCAACAGCAGGAAGGCGGCGCGGGACAGCCGCCCATCCGATACCAGATCCTTGAAGGCACTGCCGGTGCCCTCCTTGACCATGCGAGAAAGGTAATTGGGGTGGAAGCCAAAATGCGCTGCGGTGCTTTCCAGTGTGCAGTCGATGCAGTGGTCATCCATGTATTGCAGCACTTCGGTGAGGTAGTTCTTGTTGGATTTGTGGTATTCGTGTTCCTGATTGCCTGATAGCAGCGTGCCAGCTCGATGAAGATCAGGCTCATATAATTCTCCACCGCACCCGCCGTGCAGGTGGTAGGGTCCAGATATTCGCAGAACACACACTCAAACAGATCCCGGAAAATATACGACCGCTCCGTATGAAACAGCAGATAATGGTCGTGATCGTTGCGCTCGTTCAGCGCATTGGAAAGAAACCGCGGCACCGCTCCACTGGCGGCAAGCCGCTCGATGAAGCTTGCCTTGAAATAATTCTGCCCCATCAGGCAGTTGAGCAGGATGTCGTTTTCGCCGGTGGGCAACACCCGGTGCACCACATCCCGGTCCAGAATGGTCACATCGCCGGTGTGCATCTCAACCGTCTGGCCGTTGATCTCTTGCACGCAGGTGCCGGAGTACACATAGTTCATTTCAATGTAGTTGTGGCGGTGCAGCGGCACCATGCCAAAACGGGTCTGCTTGTTAAAGGCCAGATTGCCTCCCTCCAGCACGCGGGGCGCAATTTTTGGGGAGATCACACCATGCAGATTGGAGGCCGCCTGTTTTTTAGGGGACGAAAAAAACAGGATCTCATCGCTGTTGTCCGCACCCGTCACAACAGTCGCTTCGCCCTCATACCGGAAATTTTTGAAATAGATCAGAGAATCCTCCGGGTGCTCCCGGTAGTGCAGTTCTTTTTCACTGAGGGGAAAGAGCATTTCCCGGAATGCCTCACGCGCCAGCATGGCAGATACCTCCCAAAAGGTTTGATTTTGTCAGTGAGTGTCTTAAACTTTGCCAGTATCGTTCGACGAAAAGTTTGATTTTGTCAGCACCGGAGTTTGCTTTTGAGATTGTGACACCGTGCCGGATACGGTACAATACAGGTACGATTTGGACACAAGCATACAATGAAATGCAAGCTGTGTCAAGTTTTTGTGCGTATTTTGGAAGATGTCAAAGAGAAGGAGAACAAGATCATGGCAAGAAAAGACTACGATCAATTTGCCGATGAGCTGATCGCGGCAGTCGGCGGCAAAGAGAACATTGTCAGTGTGACGAACTGCATGACCCGTCTGCGCTTTGTGCTGGCAGACGAGAGCATCGTCAAGGATGACGAGGTCAAAAAAATCAAAGGCGTGATGAGCGTTGTGCACGGTGCAGGACAGTACCAGATCCCCATCGGTACTTATGTCTCTGACCTGTGCCCCGTCGTCAAGGCAAAGCTGGGCCTGACGGAGGATGCCATGGCTGCCGGCAAGGCCAAGGCCGAAAGCATGCGTGTGGTCAAGAAGGACAGCTTCTTCAACAAGTTCTTCAAGGCCATTTCCGGCTGCATCCTGCCCATGATCGCACCCATGGCCGCCGGTGGTATCATCAAGGGCGTTCTGACCATCCTGACCACCTTCGGTGTGCTCACCAGTGACAACGGCATTTACCTGATCCTGTATGCAGCGGCCGATGCGCTGATGTACTTTATGCCCATCATCGTCGGTTTCTCGGCCGGCAAGGTCTTTGGCATGAATCCTTATACCGCTGCTGTCATCGGCGCAGCGATGCTGTACCCGAAGCTGGCTGCTTTCGTGGGCGCGGAGGAAACGCTTACCTTCTTCGGCCTCAAGGTCACGATGCTGGATTACTCCCAGACCATGCTGCCCATCCTGCTGGCCGTCTTTGTGGCAAGCTGGATCGAAAAGGCTGCGAAAAAGATCATCCCGCAGATGCTGCAATTGATGTTCGTGCCGACTGTGGTGCTGGTCATCACGCTGCCGCTCACCCTGCTGGTGGTCGGCCCGGTCATGGCAGGCGTTTCCAATGCTCTGGCTACCGGTGTCAACGCGCTGTACAATGCGGTGCCTGTGGTCTGCGGCGGTGTTCTGGGCGCGTTCTGGCAGCTGTTCGTCATGATGGGTGTCCATTCAGCCATGCTCCCCATCATCCTCAACAACCTTACCACCCTGGGTTACTGCCCGGTCAACGCCATCTTGGGCCTGACCGTCTGGGCACTGGCTGGTGTGGCTCTGGGCTACGCACTCAAGGTGAAGGATGGTGAGACCCGCGCAACGGCATTCGGCACCATGCTTCTGCGCTGTGCGGCATCACCGAGCCGGTCATCTATACCGTGGCCCTGACCAACTTCAAGCGGTTTATCTGCGCCTTCGTGGGTGGCGGCGTTGCCGGTGTCATCGGTGGTATCCTGGGCATCAAGTTCTACACTTGGGGCGGTGACGGCATCTTCCGTATCCCGTCCATGATCAACCCCGCAGGTCTGGATATCAGCTTCTGGGGCTTCCTGATCTGCGCAGCCATTGCGTTTGTGGTTTCTGCAATCGGCAGTTATGCTGTGACCAGCGCGGACGAAAAAGCGTAATATTTCCCGCATGGCACCTGCCTCTTGCAAAAGGGACGGGTGCTGTGCTATGTTCAGAGTGAGTGAAACGGAAGGAAAGGACCCGAGCATGAAAAGCGTTTGTGATGTCCTGCATGGACAGACCCCCAATGCCCTGTATCCCTTTTTGTGGGTGCATGGCGTAGAGAGTGAAGAAGAACTGCGCCGCGAGGTGCAGAAGATCCGCGAAAGCGGCATCGGCGGCTTCTGTGTGGAAGCCCGTCCGCACAAGGATTTCAACGGTCCGGGCTGGTTCCGGGATCTGGCCCTGCTGCTGGACGAAGCAAAGCGCACGGGTATGGAGATGTGGATCCTGGATGACAGCCACTTTCCCACCGGTTTTGCGGATGGTGCGGTCAAGCGGGAGCACCCGGAGCTGTGCAAAAAGTTTCTCTGCTGCAAAACGCTGGATTATGCCGGCCCGATGGAGAACATGACCGCTGTTCTCAAGTATGCCCTCCGCGACCCGCGTGACAAAATCCTGGCTGTGACCCTGAGCCGCAAAACCGCGTTTGAAACCATTGACCCGACCACAACCATCGACTTGACGGACAAAGTTTATACTTTTGAAGATGCCCGTACGGGGGAGATCATGCTTTCCTCCATGGGCCAGCCGCTGCCCGGCAACCCCAAGGAAGGTCCCTGCGTGGCCGTGGATTTTGACCTGCCGGATGGACAGTGGACTCTGAACGTCATCACTGTCAGCTACAAGGGCGGCGAGAAACAGACGGAAGGCTATCTGAACCCGCTGGATTCGGCGGCGACCAAGGTACTGCTGGATACCGTCTATGAGCCGATCTATGCCCACTTCGGGGAGGAGTTTGGCAAAACGCTGTGCGGGTTCTTCTCGGATGAGCCGCGGCTTGGCAACATCCACGGGGCGGAGGATGCCGCCATCGGCCACAACAGCGCCATGAACCTGCCCTGGCGGGATGGCATGGAGAACCTGCTGGCCGGAAAGCTGGCCGGAACGGCTCTGACAGACCGTGCTGCCGGGAACATCCGTGCGTTGCTGCCGCTGTTGTTCCTGCACAGCAGCGATGAGAGCGCTCATGTGGCACAGTATACCTATATGGATCTGGTCAGCCAGCTGTACAGCGACAACTTTGATGGTGTTCTGGCGGCCTGGTGCCATGCCCACCACTGCGAGCACATCGGCCATACCATCGAGGACAACAATGCCACGGCTCGTCTGGGCTATGGTGCAGGGCACTTCTACCGCGCCATGGCGCATCAGGATATGTCCGGTATCGATGTGGTCATCCAGCAACTGCTGCCCGGTATGGATGAGGGAATGTTCAAGGGCATGCACAGCCCCGGCTGGGACGGCGAGTTTTTTACCTATATGTTGGGCAAGCTGGGGGCAAGTCTGGCCCACTTGGACCCTGCCAAGAAAGGCCGTGCCATGTGTGAGCTGTTCGGTGCCTATGGCTGGGGCGAAGGCAACCGCCTGTGCAAGTGGCTGTCGGACTATATGCTGGTGCGCGGCATCAATCAGTTTGTGCCGCACGCCTTCAACGCGGCACCCTTCCCGGACCCGGACTGCCCGCCGCATTTCTATGCCCACGGCCATAATCCGCAATATCCGGAATTCCGGCAGGTAGCCAACTACCTCAACCGGATGTCCGCAGTGCTGTCTGGCACCCATGTGGCTCCGGTGGCGCTGCTGTATCAGCCGAAGCCGAATGGAGCGGCGAGTTTATGCTCACCCAGAAACCAGCGGCCCGGCTGGCCCGCAATGGTATCGACTATGAGCTGGTGCCCTGTGAGGTGTTGAAAGCGGACACCGCGAAGGATGGTGCGCTGCACCTGAACGGCATGCAGTTCCGCGCGCTGGTCATCCCGTACGCCGAGGCGCTGCCTGTTGCACTGCTGGAGAATGTACAGCGCTATCTGGATGCTGGGGTCAAAGTTTATTTTGTGGGCGGTCTGCCCATTCGCTGCTGTGAAGGCGGTCCGGCACCGGTACTGGAACATGCGGTCGTCACCACGCTGGATGCGCTGGTGGAGACGCTTACGGCAGACAGTATCCCTGCGCTGCATCTGAGCGCAGCGGCACCATATCTGCGATACTACCACGCTCGGCAGGCAGACGGTGATGTCTACTTCTTCACGAATGAGGGCACGCAGCCGCTTTGCACCACTGTGACTGGTGCAAAGCCCGGTGCAGCCTTTGTATACGATGCCTTTGCCAACGTTGTGACGGCAGCACCGGATGCCTTTGCTCTGACACTGGCTCCTTATGAATCCCGCTGCATTCTGGTGCCGGATGACCCGACTGCATTGCAGGTGCAGGCGGTGGCGGCTCTGCCTGCCGGTGTTCCGGCGGACTGCATTCATTTGACAGCATGCACTGTTTCGCTGGCCGATGCCGACACTGGCTGCGCCGAATATGGTGCCCCGCTCCCGCTGGAAAAACTGCTCTCTCTGCACCGTCTGCCGGGCTGCATCGCGTTTGCAGGCCGGGCACGGTATGCATTCCGCTTTACGCTGAACGAAGCACAGGCCGCACGGCCCGCCGTGCTGGCCCTGACGGCACAGGAAGGTGCAATCGTCCGAGTGAACGGGACGGACTGCGGTGTACGGATCTGCCCTCCTTACCGCTATGCAATCTCCGGTTCCCTGCACACCGGGAGAATTTGTTGGAAATCGAGGTGAACACCACCCTTGGCCGCCGGATGAATGATTTTCTGGGGCAGTATATGCCCACCGAGCCACAAGGCTTGAAGAGTGAAGTAACCATACAGCTGTTCTAAAAAACTATAATCAACGATGCCCTTTGTTACTGACAAGGGGCATCGCTTTGTTTTGGGTAGCTTGAGCGAGCGACAACCACCAGCTCTGCTGGTGGAGAAGAAAATGCTTTAGCTATAAGATTCGAGCGAAGCGAGATGACAAAGAAATTGTCATCTTAGAAGATGCACTTTATGATACTGCTCGTTAGAGCAGTAGGGCAAGTAATGCAGATGAAAGATGCTTGCTCGTGGCCCCTTGCAGGGGCTTTGCTAGTATTATGCCCTTCTAGGGCTTACTCAAGCCACCGGCTCAGCCGGTGGTTTTGACTGTGCGCGTTGAAAAGCAACCTTAAAATGTCAAATTCTTCCCACAGATTTTTCAACAGGATATTGCGGAGCAACTAAGGTTTGACGCATACGATCGTTCTGATTTTTTTCGTAGAAAAGGATGCGTTTTCAGTTTGTCTCGTTATAATTTGGAAAAGGACTTCTTCGGGTCAGAAGCCAGACAGAAAAGGTGGAATTTGATGCTGTTCTTGTCGTTTCTGTTTCATAACACTTTCAGAATGCGACTAAAAATGAGACAGGCCAGCCTCTTTTCGGGCCGTCTATCTCATTTTTTTGGAAAAACTGTTTTACAACATCGCGCGATATCAGAGATGATCCAGAAAATCAGGAGAGATCCTCGCCATTGGAGGCGATGACTTTCTTATACCAGTAGAAGCTGTCCTTCTTCTCCCGGCTCAGGTCGCCGGTGCCGTCATCAAATTTGTTGACGTAGATAAAGCCATAGCGCTTTGCCATCTCACCTGTGGACGCAGACACCAGGTCGATGCAGCCCCAGGGGGTGTAACCCATCAGATCCACGCCGTCCTTCACGGCCTCGGCCATCTGCTCGATGTGCTGGCGCAGGTAGTCGATGCGGTAGCTGTCGTGGATCTTGCCGTCCTCGCTCTTCACATCGTAAGCGCCCAGGCCGTTTTCCACTACCATCATGGGCAGATGATAGCGATCGTAGATCTCGTTCAGGGTGTAGCGCAGGCCAATGGGTCGATCTGCAGCCCCAGTCGCTGGCTTTCAGGTAGGGGTTCTTCTTGCCGGTGGCGATATTACCGCCCACGTCCTCGGCGTCCTTGTGGGTGGTGACGCAGTTGGACATGTAGTAGCTGAAGGTGTAGAAGTCCACGGTGCCGGCCTTCAGGATGGCGGCATCCTCCGGCTCCTGATGGATGGTGATGTTGTGCTCGGCGAAGAAACGCTTCATATAATAGGGATACTCACCGCGCACATGCATATCGGAACAGAACCAGTTCATGATCTGCATCTGCTTCTGGTTGGCCACCACGTCGGCGGGGTCACAGGTCATGGGATAGCTGGTGATGGAGCAGATCATGCAGCCCATCTTGAACTGGGGGTAGTTGTCGTGGGCATACTTGACAGCCCTGGCGCTGGCCACGAACATGTTGTGCAGGGCCTGGAAGCGTGCCTGCTCGTCGTTTGGCACATCGGCGGTGGAACCCTCGTATCCCTGGATGGTGCCGGTGTTCAGGATGCCGCCTATGGGCATGGTGCCGGTGTTGATCTCGTTGAAGGTGAGCCAGTACTTGACTTTGTCCTTGTAGCGCTCGAAGATGGTTTTGCAGTAGTTCATGTAGAAGTCGATTAGCTCGCGGCTGGCCCAGCCGTTGTACCTTTCCACCAGAGCGTAGGGCAGCTCGCAGTGGCTGATGGTGACCAGCGGCTCGATGCCGTGCTTCTTGCAGCAGTCAAAAACGCGGTCGTAAAATTCCAGGCCCTTCTCGTTGGGCTCGCTCTCCATGCCAGTGGGGAAGATGCGGGTCCAGTTGATGGAGGTGCGGAAGGTCTTGAAGCCCATCTCCGCAAACAGAGCAATGTCCTCTTCGTAGTGGTGGTAGAAGTCGATGGCTTCATGACTGGGGTACAGGCGGTCCGGGTGGATGTGGGTGGTCACCCACTTCGGGCTGGTGTGGGAGCCGTTGGTACACATATCCGGTACGCTGGGGCCTTTGCCGTCCACGTCCCAGGCACCCTCGAACTGGTTGGCTGCACATGCACCGCCCCACAGGAAATCATCGCGGAAAACACTCATAATCTCTTATTCTCCTTCTTATCGATCAATCGTTTCTTGTTCTTGAAAGGCTCATCACTGTAATTAAGAAAATCAGTCGAGGAACTCCTCGTTCAGGGTCACGCCAAAGTCGCGGGCGATGGCGCGCAGGTCATCATCGGTGATGGTCTGACGGATGAGGCCGCCACTCATGCTCAGCACCTTGACATAGATCTCGGCACTCTTCTCGATGGTGTGAGCCAGACCAAAGGCGATGTCAAAATCCGGGCCGGAAACGAACAGGCCGTGCTGTGCCCAAATGGCTGCCTGATATTTCTTCATCAGTTCGCTGGTGGCCATGGCGATGTCTGCACCGCCGGGCACCATCCAGGGGCAGACGCCCACACCTTCCGGGAAGACCACCGGGCACTCGGTGGCGCTCTGCCACAAAGCACGGGAGAAGTCGCGGTCGGTCAGGGGCAGAATGTAGGTCAGAGCGATGACATTGGTGGCATGGCAATGGTAGATGACGCGGTTTGCGCCGTTCGTGGCCGCCTTGCGGACGCTGTGGTTCATGAAGTGGCTGGGGAACTCGGAAGTGGGCTTTGCGCCGCCTTCCAGGCCCCAGACGATGCGCCAGCTGTCGCCCTTGTCGTTGATCTCCACGATGCCGATGCTGTGGATGGGGTCCGGCTCCACATTGCGGAAGAACTTGCCGGAACCGGTGGTGATGAAATACTCCCCGGCCAGGTTGTCGGCCTGCACGCCCATGTTGACCCATTCACCGGGCTGTGCATTGAAGAAGGGACGGCACTCGGCCACTTCCTCTTCCTTCATACGGTAGGTCAGGTTGCCGCCGTTGCGCTCGTGCCAGCCCTGCAGCCAGCCGTCGTTGCACATGCGGATGTAGCCCTTGACGATTGCAATATCCAGAATGCCATGATAAAATACCTCTCTTTTCTCTCAGCTTATCGGGTGATGACGTCCCCCGGAATATTGAAGATCTTTGCCACCTTCAGGATGGTATCGATGTGGCGGCCGGTGGCAGCAGCCATGTGATGGGTGGGGCCTGCCTCGCTCCAGCGGTTGCAGAACTCCCGTGCCCCGCAGGTAAAGCGGGTGCGCATGTTGGTGTCACCAAAGGTGAAGATGGGGCCAGGCTCGTTGACGCCCTCGGCCACCACGAACTTGAAGTGACCGTCCTTGTCCTGCGTGATGCCCAGATAGGTCACGGGGCCAAGGTGCGGATAGAACTGGGTCAGATAGCCGCCGCCGGTCTTGCCGTGGAACACCGGCACGATCTTCATGGTGGGCTTCTTCTCGGAAATGTTGGCATCGCCGGAACCGGAATGGCCGATGATGCAGATATCCTCGTCAAAGTCGATGGAGTACATCTCACTCAGCTGGCCGCAGCCTGCAATGGTCTTGAGGATGGACATGGCCATAGCCACCTTGATGTCACCCTCCACGGCACAGGCAACGCCCTGCTTGATAAGCATGGAGAAGGCCGGGATCAGCATGCTGTCCAGCACACCGGCCTTGCCCTTGGCAAAACCATCGTAATGCGACGCGATGAAGGCGATCTTCTCGTCCTTGACCCACTGCTCAAAGGCGACGACATACTTTGCCATCTCCCAGACCTTTTCCACCGTGCCGCCGCCTTCGATATCGAAGGTATTCAGGATATCCTCTGCCTTGGCACGGATGGCAGCTTCGTCGGTGATGTTGTCGGCGATGGCCCACATCTTTTCCCAGTCGAACTGCTTGGTATACAGCCACATCCGGTTGTAGAGATTCGTTTCGTCGATGTACAGGTCCATCATACCGGGATACGGGCGGCCGATCTGGGCCAGATTGGTGTCGCGGAAACGGCGGCGCACCTGAGCCGCACGGCACCAGTCCTCGATCTCGGCCTGCACCTGCGGGTCGCCGCCTTCTACCACACCGGTGATGACGGCATGACGCTTGCCGGCACGCTCCAGATCGGCCACCATCTCGCCCACGGCACCGCAGGCGTACAATTCACCCAGCCAGGTGGGCGTATCGGTGTTGGCGTAGTCCGGGGCTTTCTTCTTCTGGACGTTCACCAGCACGACCGGGACATCCAGATCCCGCACAGCAGGCAGCATGTTGTAGGAAGTGGCGTAGGTCAGCAGCTGCAGGATCACCAGGTCCACATCTGCAGCGCGGAACTTATCACCCGCCGCCATGGACAGCTCTTTGGTGGTGACGATGCCGCCGTCGATGACCTCCACGGTGTCCGGGATGGTCTTTTTGAAGGCAGCGTACTGCTGCTCAAATTCGGGCACGAGGGTCGGGAACTGGGGCAGGTAGGCACCCAGCGCAATGGCGAACACGCCAACGCGGGCTTTGGTTTCAACCAGCATAATTTGTCCTCCTTAGTGGATGTTCATCTGTATTTTCAGGTTGCCGATGGCGGTCGCCTCAATGGGCAGGGCCACGACCTGTTTTCCGGTATAATGGGCGGTCAGCTCGTTCAGGGTGGCATTCTTGGCGCCGCCGCCTGCAATGTAGAGCTTGTCCCAGTGCTGCCCGGTGACGGCTTCCATCTCACGGTAGCTTCGCCGTAGCAGTACGCCAGCGAATGATAGATGCAGTTGATGAGGTCAGCGTCCGTGGCAGGCGGTGCACCGGTCTCAGCAAGGGCAGCTCTGATTTCCGCGCTCATATCCTGCGGAGCCGAGAAACGCGCATCGTTCACATCAAAAATGCGGGTGTAGGTGCTGGCCTTTGCCAGCTCCACCATCTCCGCAAAGGAGATGCCCAGCTGCTTCTGCACGCACTGGATGATCCACAAGCCCATGATGTTTTTCAGATAGCGGATGTAGCCCACGCCGCCTTCATTTGTGAAATTTGCTTTGCAGCTTTCTGGAGTGGTGACCGGCTGTGCCAGTTTGACACCCAACAGGCTCCAGGTGCCGGAAGAAAGGAACGGTGCCTCCCCCTGCTCCATCGGGATGCCCTCCACCGCGCTGGCAGTGTCGTGGGTGGCACACAGCACCACGTTGGTCTGCCCGCCCACCTCGGAGGCGATCTCCGGCTTCAGCGGACCCAGCACCGTGCCGGGTGCGGTCAGCGGCGGGAACATGGTTTCCGGCAAGCCCAGCGCAGAGAGGATCTCCGGGTCGTATTCTCTGATCTGGGCGTTGACAAGGCCGGTGGAGGTGGCGTTGGTGTACTCACGGGCCTTGACGCCGCAGAGTTTCCAGAGTAGATATTCCGGAATCATCAGGAAATCGTCTGCCTGCGCCAGCCGCCCGGCTTTTTTGTCCGCATACAGCTGATACACCGTGTTGAATGGCTGAAACTGGATGCCGGTGCGCTCGTAGAGCTTCTCAAACGGGAGGATGCCGTGCACCTCATCCAGAACGGCCTGTGTCCGGCCGTCGCGGTAAGCATAGACCGGATAAAGGGGCTGTTCCTTTTTCAAAAGTACGTAGTCCACCGCCCAGGTGTCGATGGACAGGCTTTTGATGGCGGGGTACTTTGCAAAAGCCGCTTTGATGCCCTGTTTCACGTTGGCAAACAGGCTGTCGATGTCCCATTCCAGGTGGCCGTCCACCCGCCGGACACTGTTCGGGAAGCGGTAGACTTCCTCGGTCTGCAAGGTCCCGTCCTCCATCCAGCCGATGATATGCCGCCCGGACGATGCGCCGATGTCGATGGCGAGAAATTTTTCGTGCATAGTGCGCCTCCTTCTGTCTCTTTCCGGTACCAGTATAGCGGCCCGGAAAGGCGGATTCCATCCGCAAAGGTGACGCATTCTTTGTGAAAAGTCCACTCTTGCATCACAGGGTAAAAGCCGCTATACTGGAAGCAGAAAGGCGGGAGAAAAATGCTGACTTACAACATGGATGTGACCCCGGAAAGCATCTGGAAGCGCACGACGCTCAGCGAAGCGGAGCGTGCACAGCCCTATTCCTGCACCGAGGCGGGGCTATTCTATGCACAACAGCGGTTCTCCACCGCCCGCACCGATAAAGAAAGCTATATCCTGTTCTACACCCTCCGGGGTGCCGGTCTCATCGAGCAGGATGGGAACCATGTCGTGCTGGAGACCGGGCAGGCACTGCTGCTCAACTGCCGCACGGCACAGAGCTACTGCACCGCACCGGGGCAGAGCTGCTGGCACCACTACTGGTGCATCTGGACGGTGCCGGTGTTGCGGCCATGGAGCCGCTGCTTCTGCCGGACAAAAAACTGACCCCGGTCCAATTGACCGGGGTCAGGATGCAGGAATTGTTTGAACTTGTTCTGGAGCAGATGGAGCTTGGCACGGTGGACAGCATGGTGCAGACAGGTCTTGCCCTGCACGAGATGCTTGCCCTCTGTGCACAGAGCCTGTTTGCGCAGGCGGAGATGACCACCAACCGCCAGCTGATCCTGCAGGCGGCAGAGACCCTGCGCAAGAACTACCGGCAGGAACTTTCCCTTGCCGATCTGCTGTCAAGTGCGCACATGAGCAAGAGTTATTTTCTGCGCCTGTTCCGGCGGTACATGGGCACAACGCCGTACAATTATCTGGTCAACTTCCGCATCACACAGGCAAAAGAGCTGCTGGTGCTCACCGACCACAGCATCAGTGAGATCGCACAGGAAGCAGGCTTCGGGGATGCCAGTAACTTCTCCACCCGCTTTGCCAAGCCACCGGCCAGAGCCCGATGCAGTATCGGAAGAGCACATTAAAGAGCAAAGAATCCAAGTAAAAACACAGCTTGCATTCCCTTGCAAAATATGGTATATACATTATACGAAGAACAGCCTTGAATAAACGTACATTCGTTCAATGATGTGTAAAAGTGAGGTGCTTTCCATGAATGCTGTGATCTACGCTCGCTATTCCAGTGACAACCAGCGTGAAGAATCCATTGAGGGCCAGATTCGGGAATGCACAGCATATGCTGAAAGAAACGGCATTACAGTGGTCAGGCACTATATCGACCGTGCACTTTCTGCCAAAACAGACAATCGACCGGATTTTCAACAGATGATTCGGGACAGCAATAAAAAGTTGTTTGAAATCGTTTTGGTTTGGAAATTTGACCGTTTCGCTCGGAATCGCTTTGACAGTGCAAACTACAAGATGATTCTGAAAAAGAACAATGTCCATCTGATATCGGTCATGGAGCCGATTGCAGAAGGCTCGCAGGCATTCTGGTGGAGACGCTGCTGGAGGGTATGGCAGAATACTATTCGGCGGAACTTTCCGAAAAAGTCATTCGTGGCCAGACCGAAAATGCGCTGAAAGGCAAATGCACAGGCGGCACAGGAACGATTGGCTATAAAATCGACGCAGATAAGTTCTATCGCATCGACCCGCTGATTTCACCGCTTGTATTGGAGGCTTTTCAGCGGTACGACAACGGTGAAAAAATCGTTGAGATCATGAACTACCTCAACGAAAAAGGGGTTCGTAATATGCTGGGTGGAAAGCTGACGTGCAGCAGCATGAACACCATGTTAAAGAACCGCCGCTATATTGGAGAACTTTCTTTCCGGGATATCGTTGTCCCGGATGCAATTCCAGCCATCGTTCCCAAGGATTTGTTTGACCGTGTGCAAAAACGTATGGAGAAAAACAAACGTGCTCCGGCTCGCGGAAAGGCAGATGAGGAATATTTGTTGACCACAAAGCTGTTCTGCGGTAAGTGCGGGGCATTGATGTTCGGCGAGAGCGGAACAAGTGCTACCGGGCGAACCTACTATTATTATAAATGTGCCACTGCCAAAAAGAAGAAAGGCTGTAACAAGAAAACCGTACAGAAGGAGTGGTTGGAAAATCTGGTCGTTCAGGAGACGATGAAGCTGATTCAGGATGATGCAGTGATTGAACGAATCGTTCAGCTGGTCATGGATTTCCAAAATCAGGAGAATACCGCGATCCCTCTGCTGGAAAAACAGCTCCGGGAAGTGGACCGAAAACTGGACAACCTGATAAAAGCAATCGAGGAAGGCTTGTTCACCCGGACGACCAAAGAGCGTTTGGATGCGCTGGAAGCGCAAAAGGATGAACTGACCGCCAAAATTGCTGACGAAAAGCTAAGAAAGCCTTCCTTTAATGCTGACTTCATCCGATTCTGGTTGATGAAATTCAGAAAGTTCGATGTATCGCAGCAAAAGCAGCGCAAGGCACTGATTGAGATCTTTGTGAACGCCATTTTCCTCTACGATGACAGAATGCTGATCACGTTCAATTATAAAGACGGCTCTCAAACCGTCCGCTTCGAGGATACTTTGGCTGCCGATGAATTGGCAGGAAATAGTTCGGATTTGTCCAGCTCTGCTCGACCACAAGAAAAGCCACGATAAGCCGTTTATAAATGCGGTTTTATCGTGGCTTTATTTCTGTTATTTAAATGATATAATCATTCCCCGCCTGATCGGGTGCGGCGAGGTCGGCCAGAGTGATCTTGCCAAAGTAGTCGGCAATCATGTCGTTCAGGCCCTTCCACATCGTATAGGTTCGGCAGTTGGGCAGCCGTTCGCAGGCGGGAGCACCGGGCACAAGGCAGCTCACGGGGGCAAGGCTGCCCTCGGTCAGCAGCAGGATCTCTGCCACGGTGTACTGGTCGGGGGTGCGGGTCAGCCGGTAGCCGCCGCCCTTGCCGCGCAGACCTTCCAGAAAGCCGTTCTGCACCAGCACCTTCAGGATGTTTTCCAGATATTTTTCCGAGATCTCCTGCCGTTCGGCGACCTCCTTCAGCGGCACATACCGCTCCGCCTGGTGTTCGGCCAGGTCGATCATTACGCGCAGTGCATAACGGCCCTTGGTTGAAACGATCATAGCTTTTCTCCTTATCAACCCTCAGACGCTTTGCGCCAGCGGCCCAGTCAGGGGCGGCAATGCGCAGGCATGGATGGTAGGGGTTGTCCTCTTCTCATTAACAAACCTATTATACAACAGGGTTTGTAACTTTTCAATCGCTTTTTTCGTTTTTTCCATTGACAAAGGGGGAAAAGAGGACTATAATACCATCAAACCTACAAACCATGTTGGTTTACAGGAAATATGGTTTGTGTCAGAATAACATCCCGGGCCCTGCGCCCGCAGAGGGAGGACTTTTACTATGAGCAAGATTTACACTTCCGCAGATCAGCTGATTGGCCACACTCCGCTGCTGGAGCTGACCCATATTGAGAAGGAAGCAGACCTGAAGGCCACCGTTCTGGCCAAGCTGGAATACTTCAACCCCGCCGGCTCTGTCAAGGATCGCATTGCCAAGAAGATGATCGACGATGCCGAGGCCACCGGCAAGCTGAAGCCCGGTTCCGTGATCATTGAGCCTACCTCCGGCAACACCGGCATTGGTCTGGCCGCTGTGGCCGCTGCCAAGGGCTACCGCATCATCATCGTGATGCCCGAGACCATGAGCGTGGAGCGCCGCCAGCTGATGAAGGCTTACGGCGCAGAGCTGGTCCTGAGCGAGGGCGCAAAGGGCATGAAAGGTGCCATTGCCAAGGCGGATGAGCTGGCAAAGGAGATCCCCAACGCCTTTATCCCCGGCCAGTTCGTGAACCCTGCCAATCCGCAGGCACACATCGAGACCACCGGCCCTGAGATCTGGGAGGACACCGATGGTCAGGTCGATCTCTTTGTGGCTGGCGTTGGCACCGGCGGCACTGTTACCGGCGTGGGCAAGTACCTCAAGAGCAAGAACCCCAATGTCAAGGTCGTGGCTGTGGAGCCTGCCTCCTCTCCTGTGCTGAGCAAGGGCGTTGCAGGTGCGCACAAGATCCAGGGCATCGGCGCGGGCTTTGTGCCGGATGTGCTGGATACCAAGGTCTATGATGAGATCATCACCGTGACCAATGAGGATGCCTTTGCAACTGGCCGCCTCATCGGCCACAAGGAAGGCGTGCTGGTGGGGATCTCTTCCGGTGCCGCTGTCTGGGCTGCGCTGGAGCTGGCAAAGCGCCCCGAGAACGCAGGCAAGAAGATCGTTGTCCTGCTGCCCGATACCGGCGACCGCTACCTGTCCACCCCGCTGTTTGCTGAATAAGCTGTAACCCCACAAGCCGCTGCGCAGAATTTTTTTGCGCGGCGGCTTTTTTTGTGCTACAATAATCCCATCAATTCCAAGGAGAACTGTTATGAACTACTACGCCGCCCCGATGGAGGGGCTGACAGACCGCATCTGGCGGCAGGCCCACCAGCGCTGGTTCGGTGCACCGGAGGCCCCGGTGCGGTACTATGCGCCGTTTCTCTCGCCGCCGGAGAACCGGGTGCTCATCAAAAAGAAGATGGCTGAGCTGGAACCGGCGGCCAACCCGGGGGTGCAGGTCATCCCGCAGCTGCTGGCAAAGGACGGCGAACTTGCAGCCTGGATGATCGGGGAACTGCGCCGGATGGGCTATACCGAGGTCAACCTGAACTTCGGGTGTCCCTCCGGCACCGTGACAGCCAAGGGCAAGGTTCCGGAATGCTCCGGGACCCGCAGAAGCTGGATGCCTTTCTGGACGCTGTCTTTTCGCAGGCAGGCGGGCCGGTGTCGGTCAAGACCCGGTTGGGTGTGGCCCGGGCGGAGGAGTTCGGGGAGATCCTGGACGTTTACAACAAATACCCCCTCTGCGAGCTGACCATCCATCCCCGGGTGATGAAACAGCTCTACCGCGGCCAGGCCGACCGGGAAGCCTTTGCTGCCTATCTGCCTGACTGCACTGCTCCGGTCAGCTACAACGGCGATGTGACTACCGTGGATGACCTGCGGGCACTGGAAGCGGCATTTCCGGGACTGTCTGGCATCATGGTGGGCAGGGGCCTCATTGCAGACCCTGCCTTCTGCGCAAGGCTGTGGGCGGCCCTGCCGCTTCCCGGGAAGAACTGCGCGGCTACCATGATGAGCTTTATCACGCTACACCGAAGCCTTTGGGATGGCCAGTTGTGCCGTGAGCCGGATGAAGGCCCACTGGTTCTACCTCATCCACCTTTTCGATGGGGCCGACGCACTGGAAAAGCCCCTGCGCAAGGCCCGGGAAGGCTGGGAGTATGAGACGGTGGTGAACCAGATCTTTGCCTGCTGGCCAAAATAAAAGCCCGCCGCCTCCTGCGAGGCAGCGGACTTGTGTAAGCGCGGCTCAGACGTTCAGGTAGCTGCGGAGCATGGCCTGCAGCAGATCGTCACGGTCAACTTTGCGGATGAGGGAGCGGGCTCCCTTGTATGTGGTGATATAGGTGGGATCTTCGGACAGGATATAGCCCACCAGCTGATTGACCGGATTGTAGCCCTTCTCCTTTAATGCATCGTACACTTGCTGTACGATCTCGTGAATCTCGTAGTCCTTTTTGTCGTGGATCGAAAAAATAGCAGTCGCGTCGCCCACGCAATGCACCCCCTTCGGTATCCCTCTCGCATTCCATTCCGAGAGTCATTGGAACTTATAGCCCATTGTACACGAAATGAACGCTGACTTCAAGATTCCAAGCCGGAATTTGCACACTTTGAATAAAAATTTTGAAAATTTGAGTAAAAAGAACGGAGCGGATTTTCCGTTCAGGAGGTTTTTCATGGTCTACGGAATCGGCTGCGACCTGTGCAGCATTGCGCGGATGGAAAAGAGCCTGCTGGGCCCCCATGGCGCGGTCTTTGCGCGCCGGGTGTTCGGCCCGGCGGAGCAGGCGGCACTGGGCCTGCCTCTGGCAGAAGAAGAGGGCACGGCCCGCCGCACCGCCCATACCGTGGCCAGCGCGGCGGCGGACTTTGCGGCCAAGGAGCTTTCCTCAAGCGGCGGGCACCGGTCTGCGGGAGCCCTTTTCCCTCTGCGAGATCGAAGCCGTCCGCCTGCCGGCGGGGCACCGGCCTATCGCTTTTCCGGCCGGAGCGCCCAGTGGGTGGAAGCACGCCGCCTGCGGGCACATCTCTCTCTGAGCCATGAAGACAGCATGGCTATGGCGTACTGCATCCTGGAAACGGAAACCTGAACTTCCCGTCTGCATACAATGGAATAAGCCCGCGCGTGCATAGCGGCCCTGCAGTCGGCTCATACTAAAGGCAGAGCGACTGAGGATGCGCAAAACGCACCACATAGCGGGCGCATCCTCCAAAATCAGGGAGGGAAGATTCCATGGAGGTACACAGAGGAGAAGTTTTTTACGCCGATCTTTCACCGGTGGTGGGCTCGGAACAGGGCGGTATCCGGCCAGTGCTCATCGTCCAGAACGAGATCGGCAACCGGCACAGCCCCACCGTGATCGCAGCGGCCATTACATCCCGGCTGGACAAAGCCCGCCTGCCCACCCATATCAACATCAGGCGGCAGATACCGGCCTTGCCAAGGACAGTGTGGTGCTGCTGGAACAGATCCGCACGCTGGATAAGCACCGCCTGCGCGAGCGGGCCGGGCAGATCACGCCCGAGGATCAGCGCCGGGTGAATCAGGCACTGGATGTCAGCCTTGGGCTGGACAGCTACTGAAAAAAAAAACGAGACTGCCAGATCCTGGCAGTCTCGTTTTTGATGATTTCGATTACTTTACGCTGCCCTGCGCGTCGTGGAGCAGAGCGTATTCGCGGATCTTTTCCAGCGTCTGTTCGCTCAGGATATGCTCTGCCTTGCAGGCATCCTCGGCGGCGACCTCCTCGTCCACGCCCAGCTGCACAAAGAAATGGGTCAGCAGGCGGTGGCGGCTGTAGATGCGCTCTGCGATCTCGCGGCCCGGTTCCAGCAGGGTCAGGTTGCCCTCACCGTCCACCGCGATATAGCCGTTCTCCCGCAGCTTCTTCATGGCAATGCTCACGCTTGCCTTGGTATAGCCCAGCTCATTGACAACGTCGATGGAACGGACACGGCCCATTCTCTGGTTGAGCATCAGGATCGTTTCAAGATAATCTTCTGCGGATTGGTGGATCTGCATGGTATCGGCCTCCTGCTTCTTGATTCCCGGCCCGGGGCTGAAAACGCACGTCGGTTCGGTTTGTTATAGAATACCACATTCTCCCGGGGGATGCAAGCAATCCCTAAAAGTTTGTTAAAACAAACCAACTTGTACATGAAAAATTTGTGGGTTTGTGCGCAGGAACCACCGGGCAGCAGGCAGGAGGAAAGGGAAGAGGAAGGTAAAAGGAAGGTTTTTTGTGTGAAACTCACAGTCTCCAACGTGTTTTTGAACAACAGCTGTGCAAGCCGCAGAAAATGGCTCCAAGACAGAAATTAGGTGTGTCGAAATCTGTTTTTTGTGATAAAATAAGAACAGATATGCGCTTTCAGCATCTGATTTCATCGTCAAGACAACAGGAACATTGAAGGAGTTGTAAGTATGTCCAACGAGATCAATCCGATGGCATTTTTCCAGGAACCCAGCGTGGCAGACCTGCGTCTGCTGGCCTGCCCCGGTGCAGAGGAGCTGACCGAGCTGATCGACCAGCATCTGGTGGAATGGGCAAAGTCCGCAGGCGTGGAGAAGGATAGCTTTATCATTCCCTGCGAGTGCCCCCGCTTCCAGAGCGGTGACGCAAAGGGCCTGGTCAGGGAGTCTGTGCGCGGCGACGATATCTTTATCGTTATCGATCCGGGCAATTACAGCGTTACCTACAACCTGTTCGGTTACGAGAACCACCTCTCCCCGGATGACCACTTTGCCAACCTCAAGCGCCTGATCCAGGCAGTGGCCGGCAAGGCACACCGTGTGTCCGTTATCATGCCCAGCCTGTACGGCGGCCGCCAGCATCGCCGCGTGGTTCGCGAGAGTCTGGACTGCGCTGTGGCCCTGCAGGAGCTGCAGACCATGGGTGTGCGCAACATCATCACCTTTGATGCCCACGATCCCCGCGTTCAGAACGCTGTGCCGCTGCTCAGCTTCGACAATGCAATGCCCACCTATCAGGTGCTCAAGAGCCTGCTGAAGAAGAACCCCGAGATCAGCTTTGATAAGGAAAAGTTCATCGTGGTCAGCCCCGACGAGGGTGCCATGAACCGCAACATGTACTTCTCCAGCGTGCTGGGCTGCAATCTGGGCATGTTCTACAAGCGCCGCGATTACACCCGCGTGGTGAACGGCCGCAACCCCATTGTGGCACACGAGTACCTGGGTGATTCCGTTGAGGGCAAGACTGTCTTTATCGCTGATGATATCATCGCTTCCGGCGAGAGCATGCTGGAGGTTGCAGGCAACCTGAAGGAGCGCGGCGCTGCCCGCATCATTGCCAATGCGACCTTCCCGCTGTTCACCAGCGGCCTGAAGAAGTTCGATCAGGCAGTTGCCGATGGCAAGCTGGACTACGTTGTGGGCACCAACCTGACCTACCGCCAGCCCGAGCTGCTGACCCGCGACTGGTATGTTGACGTGGATGTCTCCAAGTATGCTGCCTACTTTGTGGTAGCACTGAACCACGATATGTCTGTTTCCAGCATCATCGATCCCATCAAGAAGATCGAGGCTCTGCTGGCAAAGCGCGCTGATCAGAAAAAATGCAATGCAAAAGGAGCTGTACTCCCGCGGGGGTACAGCTCCTTTTCGTATGTACAGCATTCAGCAGAAGCCGGGGCTGCTGTTTCTCAGCGGTTCCGGTAGGCCTCCGGGCCTTCCAGATACAGATCTCCGCCGTGGGCATCCAGGATGACAGTCAGGGGCATATCCTGCACAGTCAGGCGGCGGACGGCCTCACAGCCGAGGTCGGGCCAGGCGATGACCTCCAGCGTCTGGACGCTCTTGGCCATCAGGCACCGGCACCGCCCAAAGCGGCCAGATAGACCGCGCCGTTGCGGACAACGGCTTCCTTGACAGCGGCATCCCGCTTGCCCTTGCCGATCATAATTTTGTTGCCCAGATCCAGCAGGCGGGGCTCATGGCATCCATCCGGCCGCTGGTGGTGGGGCCGGCAGAGCCGATGACCTCACCCGGGCGCTCCGGGGTGGGGCCGACGTAGTAGATAGCGCTGCCCTCAAGGTCGAAGGGGAGCGGTTCGCCCCGGTCCAGTGCTTCGATCATCCGCTTGTGGGCCTGATCCCGGGCGGTATACACCACGCCGGAGAGCAACACGGTATCGCCTGCCCTGAGGGGGGCCAGATCCTGGGCGGTGCAGGGGGTGGTTAAGGTATATTGCATAAGTTTCTCCTTTGCACAACCTCTCCGTCAATGCGAAGCATTGACGGAGAGGTTTGACCCTTATAAAGTCGCGCTGGCCCGCCGGGTGACATGGCAGGAAACATTCACGGCCACGGGCAGGCCCGCCACATGGGTGGGCATCTGCTCAATGGCAAGGCCCAGACAGGTGGTCTGGCCGCCAAAGCCCTGCGGGCCGATGCCCAGCTCATTGATGGCGGTCAGCAGCTCCCGCTCCAGACCGGCATAGTAGGGATCGGGGTTGGGAACATCCAGCGGGCGGAGCAACGCCTTTTTGGCCAGATAGGCCACCTTGTCAAAGCTGCCGCCCACGCCGATGCCCAGCACGATGGGCGGGCAGGGGTTGGAACCGGCCAGCTGGACGGTCTCCAGCACGAACTTCCGGAAGCCCTCCACGCCGTCGGCGGGCTTGAGCATCTGGATGCGGCTCATGTTCTCGCTGCCAAAGCCCTTGGGGGCCACGGTGATGGTGCAGCCGTCGCCGTCCACCAGATGAACGGTGATGGCGGCGGGGGTGTTGTCGCCGGTGTTGCCCCGGCGCAGCGGGTCGGCCACGATGCTCTTGCGCAGGTAGCCGTCGGTGTAGCCGCGGCGCACGCCCTCGTGGATGGCGGCTTCAAAGCTGCCGTCGATGTGGACATCGGTGCCCAGCTCCACGAACACGCAGGCCATGCCGGTGTCCTGGCAGATGGGCAGGTCTTTTTCTCTGGCGGCGCTCAGGTTGGACCACAGCAGGTCCAGGGTATTCTTTGCCAGCGGCAGGGCTCTTCCTGCCGGGCCTTGTCCAGCGCCGCCTGCACATCCTGCGGCAGGCGGGTGTTGGCCTCGATGCAGAGCCGGGCTACGGTATCGGTGATGGCTTGTGCGGAGATGTTCCTCATCTCGTGTTCCTCCTTTACAGGCGGGCAACGCCGGTCTCGCGGGCAGCCTTTGCCACAGCAGCAGCCACAGCCTCGGCCACACGGGGGTCGAACGCGCCGGGGATGATGTTCTCCTCGCTGCGGTCGCATCGGTGATCAGTCAGCGATGGCATAGGCTGCGGCCAGCTTCATCTGGTCGTTGATGTCGCGGGCGCGGACGCTCAAAGCTCCCTTGAACAGGCCGGGGAAGCAGAGCACATTGTTGACCTGGTTGGGGAAGTCGCTGCGGCCGGTGGCCATCACGCGCACGCCGCCTGCCTTGGCATCGTCCGGCATGATCTCGGGGGTGGGGTTGGCCATGGCAAAGACGATGGCATCCTTGTTCATGGTCTTGCACAGCTCGGTGGTCAGGATGCCGGGGCGGGACACGCCGATGAATACGTCGGCTCCCTCGATGCTTCCTTCAGGCCGCCTTGATCTGGCGGGGGTTGGTCACCTCGCCCAGCCAGTTCTTGTGGGCCTCGGCGCTGTTGCAGCCCTTGTACAGGGTGCCGAACTGGTCCACGGCCACG
>ENA-OQIO01000290-OQIO01000290.1-human-gut-metagenome-genome-assembly--contig:-NODE-290-length-27446-cov-4.173286_pt1 | contig 27446 bp, 26 predicted proteins | sample MGYA00242573_ERZ504737 | MGnify/ENA primary metagenome ERZ504737 (study PRJEB26092, sample SAMD00036203) | human gut metagenome | host: Homo sapiens | study: EMG produced TPA metagenomics assembly of...
AAAAAATTTTCCCGTTTGATGGATTATCTTCCATCTTTTTTCATTGGCGTAAAGAAACGGATCGCTGCACTTTTTATTGGTACAACAATCCGTTTTCTCTCATTTTACTCTATCCTATTATTTCCAGAAAATATAACTTCCTGGCCCCACAGCATATTCTTTTTTTCCGATTACAATCTGTGCCGGAACCGGTGTTACGATCTCGTACCGGATCGCACCGTCTGTGTGCGTCCACCGGGAGCTGATCTTTCCGTGTCTGGTCTCAATCGATGCTCCCAGCCACTCCAGCTGATCTCCCGGTTTTGGCTGGATCCACGCTTTTTCAAATCCCGGATGTTCCTCCACTACCCGGATACCTGCCGCCTGTTCATAGATCCAGTCTGCCACAGAGCCGTATGCGTAGTGGTTAAATGAATTCATATCAGTACTCCAGAACTCTCCGTTTTCCATGATGCCATCCCAATGTTCCCAGATCGTTGTCGCACCTTTTCCCACGGCATACAGCCAGGACGGATATTCTTTTCTGCATAACAGTGTATAGGCAAGATCCGTATGTCCGTAATTGCTCAGTACATGCAGAATATACGGCGTTCCGACGAATCCGGTCCGCATCTGGCAACCGTCATCTCGGATCATTTGTGCCAGTGCATCTGCTGTTTTCTGACAGTTCTCCGCCAGTCCGAACTGCACCGCCAGAACATGTTCCGTCTGTGTCCGGTACTCCGGATAAGTGTTTCGGAAGGTCTCCACGATGTTTTCATGAAGCACCTCGTATGCCGTCACATCTTCCCCGATCACATGCCCTGCCTTTACCACAAGTCTGTCGAATATGCATAAAATGCTGAAGCGATAAAATCTTCTCTGCTCGATCCCTTATAGCTTCCCTGCGGTGCATCCAGACCGAGCCAGTCGCCGAAGTGTTCTCCACCAGTCCACAGACATGGGGTTGTTGTGTGATTCGTCACATAATCCACCCACTTTTTCATGCTGGTAAACTGATCTTTCAGGATCTGTGGATTGCCATATGTCTGATAAATCTGCCACGGACAGATCGTTGCCGCATCCGCCCAGGCGGCACTGGCATTTCCGCCAACCAGATAATCCGGAACCACATGACCGACTGCGCCATTCTCCATCTGATCCGCTGCCAGATCATGCAGCCATTTCGTAAAAAATCGCTCCACATCAAAATTATAGCTTGCAGTCTTGGTAAATACCTGCGCATCCCCGGTCCATCCAAGCCGTTCGTCACGCTGCGGGCAGTCTGTCGGCACATCCAGGAAGTTGCCTCTTTGTCCCCAGAAGATATTGGAGATCAGCTGATTCAGAACCGGATCCGAAGTCCGGATTTCACCGGTTTTTCGGATGTTGGAATATACTGCGATTCCCCGGAACTGTTCCGGCGTTGCTTCTCCCGGAAATTCGTCCAGCAAAAGGTATCGGAAACCAAAGAACGTCAGCGCAGGATGCCAGGTCTGTGTTCCCTCGCTGCAGATATAATTTATCTCCGCTTTTGCACTTCTGTAATTTGCATTGTAGAAATTTCCATCTGCATCCAGAACTTCTCCATGAAGGATATGGATCCTGTCACCTGCATGAGCGTCCACAGTAAACTCCACATATCCGGTGATTTCCTGCCCGAAATCAACGACCATTTCTCCTGCCGGTGTGCGGAAAACAGATTTTGCTGTCACCACTTCCTGCTCCCGGATCTCTTCCCCTTCCTGCGGAATCAGAATCTCTTTTGACCATGCGAATTCTTTTACTGTATTCCACTCTTTCGTCACAAAAGTGTCATCACAGAACTCCCCGTCGTAAATCTCACTGAAACGAATCCTGCTTTCTCCCCATATCCAGCTCTGATCCGTTACGATTACTTCTTCGCTTCCATCCATGTATACAATATGGATTTCTCCGAGAATACCTCCCGGACGACCCATTCTTTGCAGCTTGTCAGGTGTGTCCTGCCATCCGGGCATCGGGGAGCGAAACCACCCTTTCCCAAGTGTTACGGTAAGTTCATTTTCCTCTCCCACCAGATCTGTAATGCCATATTCCTGGTACTGCAATCTTTTTTCATAAGCCGTCCACCCCGGTGCCAGCACATAATTTCCAACTCGTTTTCCATTCAGATGCGCCTCATACACGCCCAGCGCCGTCAGATATAACGTCGCACGTTCTACCTTCTTTTCTGTCTTCCATCCCTTTCGAAAAACCGGACACACCCCACCGGTCTCTTCCGAAGTCCGGATCCATTTTGCCTGAAACTCCATAGCTTTCTACCTCCCAATAACTACTGCATTTGTACAGTTTCTCTTATAACCCAGTGTACAACGTTTCCGTCAAAACCGGAATATCTTTCAGGACTTTTCATTCACTTTTTCCATCTCTTCTACGAATTTTTCTTCCGTCATGTGCATTCGCAAAGCGGCTTCTTTCACGGAGAGCAGGCCATCCTTTATAAGTCCTGTATACGCCTTAATGAAACCGAAAAGTTCTCCTTCTGCTCTGCCTTCTGCTCTTCCATCTTCAATCATTTCATCTACTGCCTGACACACATTAATTTCCTCCTCTTCTTCTGATATTGTAATCGGTGTATTTGTTATCGCTTTTATTACCTGCGCCGCCGCATTTTCCATATACATTCGAGTATTTTCTGTTATATATTCCTTTAATCTTTCTTTATCTTTTGCATATTTTATGCATCCCAGCACTTCTCGAAGACTTGTCTGAAACAGTTCCAGCTGCTCTTTTGTCAAACGTGCGGGATCGATCAGATGAATTCGATAGTCCGGAATATAATCCAGTATTTTTTATCATTTACACGCAGCATTTCATGTAATGATTCCGGTCCGCCCCATAACTCCGTACCGAAATGAATCACCAGCGTGATTACCGGCGTGAGCTTATCTTCTTTATAAAACCCAGATAAATACTCTCCACCTGATCTTTTCTTCCCTGTCTTTCGGTTTTCTGCCGTAATATCACTTACCTGTTTTCCATACTGAAGCGCATCACAGATCAGATTTCTTACTGGCATCGCATAATGGATATCCGTCTGATTTTCAACACCAAGCAGAAGATACACCGTCTCCCCATCCTCCTTCACTACGGTTTTCTTCAATATATCCCTATATTTTTGTACCGTTTCCGAATCCTGATGTTTCTGATCACCACCCTGCAGAATCGCCATTTCTGTTGTGTCGATTTCCCTCAGTTTTTCCGGTTGAATCATCTGCTGCCCATTGTACAGTAAATAATTGAAGGCATCCGCGAAAACCCTGTTCTCCTTCATGTAATTTTTGGTTATGGTATCCTTTTTTCCCACCAATCTCCTCCTTTTTGTTTTTGCGCAGGAGATCTTTTCATATAAGATGAATATATTCTGATTATCCGTCCATGAAGCAATCTCACTGCTGATTTTTGAAAATATAAAAGCATTGAGACTTCTCTGAATATGGAATCAAGATATGTTTTTAGAAATGATAATTGAATTCCTCAATGAATGGAAATAGTATGCTTTGCAGTTATATTAACACCTGCTGATTTTTTTGTCTATCTTATTTTTCAAGAGGCAATGGATTTTCTTTCCACCGCCTCTTTTCACACCCTTATTTCAACACTCTGACCTCAAACGGTTTCAGCACAACTGTACCGCTCACTTTCTCCCCTGTATACAGATCCGTCATCTCTTCTTTGACCTGGATCTCGGCTTCTGCGTCTTTGTAGTTCAGAACGAAGCAATACTCGGTATCGTCTTTCTTTCTTACAGCCAGTTCGCAAGTTTCCGGGATCTCCAGTTTTGCTTTGTGTGGATCTTTCACACCCAGTTTCTCCAGGAATACTTCTGCTGTTTTCTCTGAGAATGCTGCGCCGAAGTAATATACGGTTCCTTCTCCGTAAGTATTCTTAATCAGTCCAGGTTCTCCTGCATAATAGCAGTTCTCATATCTTCCAAGAACTTCTGCATGTTCACCCACTGCTGCCAGCTGATCGTTAAATACAGCAGCTTCCAGCTTCGTGCCATCCCAGTCGATCACGATATCTTTGTTGTCCGGGGATACCAGTGTGTATTCCGGAATATCCACACCACTCATCTCGGCAAATTTGCCCGGCAGTTTGTCCATGACACAACGGCCGTACATATCTTTGTATCCGCTTCTGCAACCCAGAACCAGGCAGCCGCCATTCTTTACATACTCTTCCAGTACGGCTTTTCTCTCCTCAGAGATCAGTACCGGATGTGGATAGAACAGCACAGTATATGGTTTCAGATCCTCTGCTGTCACATCTTCCCGCAGATAGATATAATCCATCGGCGTATGAGTTCTCTGTGCAGCCTCAAAGATAGCAAGCTGACTCTGCCACTCTACCTTTTCATGCCATACATCCAGCTGGCTGTCCCAGGTATTGTCATAATCTTTCAGGAAACCAACTTTTGCTTCATACTTGGAGCCTGCAATCTCAGACAGTTTCTGGAATTTCTCATGAACCGATTTGACTTCCGCCAGTCTGCGGTTGTCTCTTCCGGAATAATCCAGGATACCATGCCAGTAAATCTCAGTACCGTAAGTACAGGTTCTCCAACGGAAATAGCTGACATAGTCTGCACCATGTGCCACACTCTGCATGGTCCACAGGGTCATCTGTCCCGGCTTCGGAGTCGGAGCTGCCATACCGGTGTTCCATCCGTTGGCTCCGGACTGCTGTTCCATGATACCGAAGTTTTTGGATACCGCACGAACCTCCGACAGGTTACGGCTCCACATACGGTCTTTCAGGAAGTTATCCTTGTTGTACGCATCCAGACAATAAGCAAAGTTCGGATAAGAATCATATGTGATGAAATCCAGACTCTCGTTTGTCATTCTCTGGTTGTCCAGGTTGCCGAACAGACCGTTGGTGGTGATAAAATCACCCGGTTTGATGTATTTGCGGATGATATCGCTCTGCAGTTTTGCAAATTTGCATGCGCTGTCAGATACGAATCTGGTATAATCCAATACTTCATGAGGGTTGGTGTTGTTGCTCAGAGTGGTTCTCGGCACATACACTTCCTCAAAGCTGTTGTATGTCTGATTCCAGAAGTTCGTTCCCCATGCTTCGTTCAGTGCATCAATGCTTCCGTATTTTTCCATCAGAAATTTGCGGAAAGCGATGGTATCACTCTCAGAATAGAACTCATTTTTCTCACAGTTAAGCTCATTATCAATCTGCCATCCGATGATTGCCGGATGTTTTGCATAATGAGATGCAGATTTTTCCACAATAATTCTGGTCAGTTCCTGATATTTCGGAGAGTTGTAGTTGTAATGTCTTCTTCCGCCATGGCGGTACAGAACACCGTCCATGTTTGCATTCAGAACTTCCGGATATTTCTCAGTCAGCCAGGCCGGCGGTGTAGCCGTCGGGGTACAAAAGATCACTTTCATACCCATATCAGCAGCTACATCCAGAAATCTGTCAAAGAAATCATAGTTGAATACACCTTCGTACCGCTCGATCTTGCTCCATGCAAATTCTGCGATTCGGATTACTTCGATGCCGTTTTCCAGCATTCTTTTCAGGTCGTCACGCCAGAGACTTTCGTCCCAGTGTTCCGGGTAATAACAGGTCCCCAATACCAGTCTTTCGCCATTTACAATTTCCATAAGATTACCTCACTTTTTATCAATACATTATGTCTAGTACATCGTTTCGTAAATAACTGTATTATTCACGCTGGATACGGATTCGAGTGTGCAGTTCAAAAAACGTAGGCGTAGCGGGCTACGCTGAGGCTTTTTGAACTGTGCAATCGAATTCGTAGACAAGTGAATGATACAGTTATTTCGAAAACGATGTACTGGTTATTATTCTTTTACTGCACCGGATGTCAGACCTGACATGAAGAACTTGGATGCACTTAAGAATGCGATCAGCAGCGGAAGAACCGCACATGTACTTGCAAACATCAGTGCGCCGTAGTCGGTACCACGGTCACCAACCATGGTCTTCAGCATCAGCGGCAAAGTCATTTTTTCCGGCCTTCTCAGGATCATCAGAGGCTGCATGAAGTCATTCCATACGTTTACGAACTGCATAATACCCAGAGAAGCATAAGCAGGTTTCAGGATCGGAGCAATAACACGGAAAAAGATTGTCCACTCACTACATCCGTCGATTCGCGCTGCTTCTACCAGTGATACCGGTACATTATTCTGACAATACTGCCTCATCCAGAAAATGCCAAACGCATTGGCACAGCTTGGGATGATCAATGCCTGGAAGCTATTCAACCAACCAAGTTTTGACATCATGATAAACCATGGAATAATACCTGCTGTCCACGGAACCATCATAGTTCCCAGCAATACAGCAAAGAGAACTTTTCTTCCCGGAAACTGATATACTGCGAAAGCATATCCTCCGATAGAGCAGAAAAATAATACCAGGATAACATTTCCAAAAGTTACAATACAGCTATTCAGGAAAGATAACGGGAAGTTTACTGTCTGAATCATATGTTTAAGGTTAGTTACTATATTCGTTCCGAACCACATTGCAGGAGGGAAAGAATAAATTTCACTGGTTGTATGTGTTGCCATAACAAACATCATGTAGAATGGGATCAGCATGAGCAATGCAATAAATCCAAGCACAATATACAGGGAAACTTCTTTCCTATCGGATGGATTTTGGAAATTACTGCTAAAACAACGGCTATTATTAAGATTCCAATTAAAAGTGTTTTCATTTACCGTATTTCCTCCTTCCCTCATCTTTCTCCTCTGAAAATTTATTAACGAATACAGAGATAATTACGATCATAATTGTGATTACATATGCACATGCAGATGCATATCCATAAGAGTTACCACCCTGTGGTGCTTTATTTAACAGATACATCATCAATGTCAAACCACCATTATTTACGCCACCGGTCCAGCTGGAGTTTGTCAGGATGAACGGTTCTGTGAACAGGTTGAACATACCGATACTGGACTGTACGATTGTAAATACGATGATTGGTTTTAACAGCGGGATAACAATGCTGAACATAACTCTTGTGTCGGAAGCACCGTCGATCTTGGCTGCTTCATAGATATCACCACTGATACCCTGCATACCGGCCAGATAGATAACCATGTTCCATCCTACCCATTTCCATGCAAACATCACGATTACGGCAACTTTGATCAGACTTCCGTCTCCGCCAAGCCAGTTGATAGCTTTCTGTCCAAACAAACCTAAAAACCAGTTGATGATACCATAGTTATTTCCAAACAAATTCTGGAAAATAATAGAAATAGCAACAGAACTGGTTACCATAGGCATGAAGTAAATGGTCTTAAAGATATTTTCACCTTCTACCAGTTTGGAGTTCAGGATATAAGCCAGTGCAAGACCTCCAAGCAGGATCGGAATATGTGCCAGAATACCGATTAACAGTGTGTTTGATAAAGCTTTCCAGAACAGACTGTCTTTAAACAAATTAATATAATTTGTAACACCATTAAAATGCATCGGACCGATGCCATCCCATCTGAAAAAGCTCAGACCAAATCCGGCTACAATAGGAAACAGACCGAAGATAGCGAATAAAATATAAAACGGTGCGACGTATGCATATGCCACTTTATTCTTTTTTAACGTATAAACAAACCCTTTTTTCTTTGTTGTGTTCAAAAGTGATCCTCCTTCCGTTCATCAGTATCTCTATTCAAAATCAGCCGCCGACCGGACGGTTCCGATACAACGGCCGATATGAAATCTTTAATTGTACTGATTCACTTATTTGTCCCAAACACCTGCATCCTTCAAGGTCTGAATCTGCTGTTCTTTTACCTCTGCTGTCGCTTTTTCAATATCTGATTTTACCAGTCACGGATACCTTCTGCATCCAGACCCTGCTCCAGGCCGGCATTTACAGAGCTATAGATACATCCTTCTGCTGCAGTATCCATCATAGTTGTATTTACCGGTTCCAGTTCCTTCGCCAGTTCAGCCCACAATTTTTTCGGTTGCTGACCACTGAAATAATCATCCGTTGCATCATAGATTTCAGTATCTTCATAAGCCGGTGTATATGCCGGGAAATAATCAACTGCCTGGAAAATATCATTCTGTCCTTCTTTTGTTGCCAGCATATATTTCACAAATGCCCATGCAGCTGCTTTGTTTTTGCTCTGTTCCGGAATTACCAGGAAAGATCCTCCCCAGTTGGATGCTTTTACGCCACCCGGCATTTTCGCAACACCCCATTTACCCGCTGCATCCGGTGCATAATCTGTTTTCAGGAATCCACCAAACCATCCGCCGGTGCAGACAGAAACCAGACTACCGTCTCCATATGCTGCGGTTGCTTCTGTACCCCACATATCAACATTCATGTCCAGACCCTCTTCACGCATTTTAATAACTGTATTCAGACAATCCAGATCCCCGTCTCGCTCAATCTGAAGATTCAGATCTTCATCATAGTAATCTCTGTTGCAGAACAGTTCAAAATACAGATAGGAAGCATCCGGTAACAACCAGCGTTTTCCGGGAATATTTACTTTTCTTGCTACTTCCAGTACACCATCCCATGTGCTCATCATTTCAGCAACCTCATCCGGATCTGTCGGAAGTCCGCATTCCTCGAAAATATCCGTACGATAGAAGTATGTACATGGTCCTACATCCCACGGAATCAGACGAACTGCACTTCCATCTGCTGATTTACACTGATCCCATTTGAACTCAACAAAGTCTTTTGCAAGTTCGCCTGCATTATATGGCTCCTCCAACAGGTTTGTTAATGCTGAAGATTCACGATACTGAGCCACATAAGCACCTTCAACCATGGCTACGTCCGGAGCACCGTCTCCTGCTGAAAGAGCTGTCTGCAGAGCCTGATGATGTGCTGTGGTATCTGTAAACTGCATCTCTACTTCAATGTTTGGATATACCTTATGGAATCCTTCCATAGCAGCCTCAAAACCATCGTCTCCAGACGGCCATCCGCCTACCGTAATAGTACCTTTGATACTTTCCGGATCTGAAAAATCCGCTTTGGAAACGTCATCACCGCCTCCGTTGGATCCTCCACAAGCTGCAAGTCCAATCGTCATGGTTGCCGCCATAACACATGCTAAACCTTTCTTAATCATATTTCTATTTTTCATACACTGACCTCCTGTGTTCTCTAAACACGTAGATTCTTTACACTTTCTCCCGGTTGCAATTTCGGTTTTATATGTACCATATACTTTTTATTATTTTTTTCAATCATATCAATCAAAATATTGGCACATTCCTGACCCTGTTTTTGCGGAAACATATTGACTGTGGTAAGAAGCGGGGAAAAGTATTTTCTGGTTCCTGTTCCATCTATTCCCATCACAGAAATCTGATCCGGTACACTTACTCCAAGTTCCTGAAATCCTCTTATCATTCCTATTGCGAATCCATCATTAAAACAAATGATTGCTGTCGCATCAAGCTTTCTCTCTAAAAAATCTGAGCTGCAAGTTTCCCTTTTCCAAAGAAATCTTCTTCCTGATACATGCTATTTCCCGGTAAGTCCTCAGAAAACGGGGCGATTCTTGGATCATTTTTCATTTCATTTTTATGAATCGCCAATACGTATTTTTCCCATCCGGTATTTCCGATTACTTTTTTGATATACTCTTTATATGCCAGATATCGAGAATTTGGATTATTCATATCGTATGGAAATCCATAGGATATGATTTTGTGACCCATGCTGTTCAGATAGTTTAATGCGATTTCCATCGCCTTATACATATCTGCTTCCACCAACGGTACCGACTTCGGAATATCTACCGCATTACAAAAAGACGCACTTACTATCGGCAGATAGTAATTTTTTCCACCTTTTTTCATATAGTAGCTTGTCATATCTTCATTCGGCATTATAATTCCATCCACCATGGTATCCTTGATGCGTTCAAATGTCATCACGCCATTTACAGTTATCAGGTATCCTCTCTCATTTGCCGCCTGACACATTCCTCTGTACATATCAATATAATATTCGTTGCTCAGATCTTTACAGTAATATAAAAGTTGTTTTGTTCTCCGTTCCTGTAGACTCATAGCCACTGGTTGAGGAACATAACCTAACCTTTCTGCTGTTGCTATGATTTTTTTTCGCTTACTTTCCTCCACATATCCGCTATTATTTAATGCTCTTGATACTACCGATATAGAAACCTCACATAATTCTGCAATGTCTTTTCTTGTAACTGGTTTCTTGTCCATATCTCTTCCACTCCTTGTCTTTTTGTGCACTTTATATAACAAGAGTTGGTTTTTTACATCCGCACTAGTACTTTTGATGTCTTTATTTTATTTCACCATCGTCCTGTTGTCCATGTCGCTATATGTGGTCACGCGACCACAGTGGTTATTTTGTCATTTTTGTCATTTTTTTTGTGCGATTTAACTATTTTTTTTTATGTGTTTTATATGCTTTTTTACGATAATCTTTGCATTCTTTAGTATATACAAGTTATAAAAAAAAGCATACATGTGTATCAAAATGCATGTATGCTTTCCTCTTTTTTAATTATTTTGTAACTGTTCATTACCCACAGTTACGTTTATTTTGCCCATTGCTCATATATGCAGAAACCGAAGTTTTTTCTCTTCTATGCCAGTTTTCTCAAAAACTCTGCCAGCTCCCTACTATCCCGCACATCCTCATCTATCACAAAATCTGCCAGTCCCACCTGAGGAATCTCATGGCAGTCGCTTCCCCGGGTTATGATCAGGTGCTCTCTTCCCGGTTCCTTCAGCCATGCGTCCAGTTTTTCATTATGGTTGTCATGTCCGGAATTAAAGTTTCTCTCCACACCATGCAGATACTTCGGATTCTGTATCTGACAGTATTCCCGGAAAGGGTGAGCCTGTATCAGGACACATCCATTTTCCTCACAGATCTCATATAATTCCTGCAGACTGCAGCCACAGATGTCCATATGCTCCCGGATAAAATCCTTTGTCACGCCGTATACCAGATAATCCTCCGGTCCGCATTCCAGACGGATCTCCATACCGAGGATCACCCTCAGACCTACACGTTCTCCCTCTTCTTTTGCCAGCTCATACCCGCGAAGATAAGTCTGATAATGCTCCTCTGTCGTCTCACCCCACAGGTGCATGATCCCCTTGTCAAAATGATTGGTGATCACGATTCCGTCATATCCGGCCTCTTTATATCCGTCTACCAGTTCCTTTGCTTTAATCACTGCACACGGGCTGACTTCACAGTCATGTGCATGCATCTCTAATCTCATACTTTTATTTTCCTTTCTGTTTTTTATAACCTGTTATCTCCTGTTCTTTATCTTCAGCACAATCGCCCTGATTCCAAGAATCACCATCCAGATGATAGATTCGAACCAAACCATTACTGCAAGAAAAATTCCGGTGTCTGCATCCCAAAACAAATTGTCGGATATTGTCGTAATCAATCCCAGAAACGACAGCCAGAACAGGATCCCGGCAATCCAGATCTGAGAAATTCCCACGCTGTAATGTGTTCGAAGACCTGCGTATAATATTCCCAGTCCCAGAATCACAACGATCAGCATAAGCATGGTCGAAAAAGAGGACTTCCACTCTTCTCCACAGATTCCCTGTAACTGACCGATTCCAATCGCAGCAAATGCCGCCGCACCCCATACATTTGGAGTCTCTTTTTTATTCTTCTGTTCCAGATAACGAATCAGCACCTTCGCTGACTCTGCACCGGATCCGGAATAAATCTTTTGCAGCGTCAGGTACACTTTCCTCTTCACCGGATATTTTTCCAGAAGATCAATCAGTCCGCTGACATATGCTTCCTGCAGCATCACTGCCTTGTTTTCTCTACGGAAGAAGAACGGTTCATACAGTTCCGTCCGATTTCTTCGCCTTTTATCTTCAAGGATCAGTTCCAGTTCATACAGCGAATCCCGGATTGCCCGGCGGGTCTGCTCCTGCAGTTTCTCCTGTTCTCTCTGCCAGTCCATTTTTCTTCGCTGTGTTTCCGCTTCCCGTTTCCACTGTTCCCGGCGCTCCGCTTCTTCAAACGCATCAAACCGGAATTCCCAGTGACTGATATCCTGATATGCCTCTGTATTTTTTCTCTCCTGTTCAAGAGTTTCTTTTTTCTGCTGAGCCTCCGACTTCTCATTTTCCTGTAGATCTTCTGCGTCTTTTTCTGTCCTTTTCCAGGATTCTTCTGTTGCATCACTCTCTTCAAAATCCTCGTCAAACGCTTCTTCCGACTCTTCGCTTTCTTCCTGTTCTTCTTCCTCTTTCCACCGTGTATCAGATTCACACGTTTTTTCTGATTCCCATTCAGATTCCGTCTTTTCTCCGTCTGAAAACCAGTCATCCCCCGCATCTGACGACCAGTTTTCCCCTTCTCCCCGGCCGGTCAGAAGCTGATATGCTTCCTGGATCTGGTTAAATTCTTTCGGGTGCTCTTCCGGGTGATATTCTTTTGCCAGTCGTGCATACGCTTCCCGAATTTCTCTTCTTGTGCTTCCCGGCATCAGTTGTAAGATCCGGTATGCTGTCAGCTGGTCCACGAATGATCATCCCCTTCCTTTTTCCAGTACTCCTCCTCGTCCGTTTCTTCATTGTCCGGATCCTGTGCTTCCTCTTCGTCCCACAGATCCCAGCCAGACTCCGATGCATCGAATTCTTCCTCAAACGGATCATAATATTCCAGCACACTGACCGCTTTCTCCAGATACCTTCGGTATCCCTGGATCTGTCTTGGATTCTGTCCATCCAGAAATTCCTCAAACGTACGGATCATCTGCTGCACCTGTTCTTTCTGTTCCGGATATACTTCCTGGTACAACGCTTCCAGCCGTTCCATCATCTGCTGATTCTCCGACAGATCCCGCGGATGCACCTTCAGTTTCTCCAGCTCCCGGACACGTTCTTCCAGTTCTGCTTCCGGAATTTTCTGAGAAATAATATGTGTTTTCACCACACCGGTAGATACCACCCGAGTATCCACCACCAGAATTCCGTTGATATCATAGATGAACCGGACATCCACCGCTTCTTTTCCCTTTGGTTTTGGCGGAACCGATATCTCGATTTTCCCGAGAAGCAGATTATCCTGCGCGTAAGTATTTTCTCCCTGATGTACCTCCACAACTACATAATCCTGCTGATCCGATGCCGTATAGAATCTGCGTACTCTCGAACACGGCAGTACCGTATTACGATTAATGATATTTGCCATATATGCACGGTCCGGGTCTGCTTCATTTATCGTGGCAACGCGAGAGAAAACGGGCAGATATCCGTCAGAATATAATCTTTTATCTCTTCTTTTCTCTCTTTCACACCACACACAAGCCCAAGTCCCAGCGCGATCAGCTCGTCACAGTTTCCCTGCACCATAGGTGCTTTATGAAACAGATAGCGGATATACTTCTGAATCAGCGGCATTTTGCTGGATCCTCCTGCCATGACCACCAGATCCACATCATGAATCGTCATTTTCCCGTCTTTCAATGCTCTTCCGATGACCTGACGGATCTCTTTTAACAAAGCTTTACTCTCCTCAAACAACCGGTCCATCGTATAGGTACTCTCATAAACCTGATCCCCCACCATCGCATGCATCACGACCTCTTCCTGCTCGGAAAGCAGCTTTTTGCATCGTTCCGCCTGTTTGAGGAGCACCGCATATTCCTGCGCACGCAGCTGCTGCCTTGCAACTCCATGTTCCCGTAGAAAATGCTCCGCAATCAATCGGTCAAAATCATCCCCGCCCAGTCGGTTATTTCCCGCCACAGACACAATTTCTACCATTGTATCAAAGCAATCCACCAGTGACACATCCAGCGTTCCGCCACCAAAGTCAAACACCAGCATATTCTGTTCTTCATTTGCTGTAAAATAAGATGCCAGTGCCGCTGCACTCGGCTCATTGACGATCCGTTCCACATGGATCCCTGCAAGTGCTCCGGCACGTTTTACCGCCACTCTCTGTTCATCATGAAAATACGCCGGAACCGAGATCACCGCTTCCTCAATCTCTTCGCCCAGATAATTCTGTGCATCTTCCACGATTGACCGGATCACCAGACTGCTCAGTTCTTCCGGAAGAAAACTTTTTTCTCCAGGCTTCCAGCTGCGCCCGGTTCCCATATCTTTCTTAAAAGAAGAAACTGTCCGTTCCGGATGGGTGATCAGCCGGTCTTTCGCCGGTTGTCCCACAATCAGTTTTCCGTCCTCCGTCATACTGACCACACTCGGTGTAAGATAAGAGCCGTATGCGTTCGGTATCAATTCCGCTTTTCCGTTTCGGTAGACACAACCAAGTGAATTGGTTGTTCCAAGATCAATTCCTATGACTGCCATCTTCTTTTTCCCTCGTATTACCAATACTGTCTGCTGAATAGTTACCCTGTATCTTTATTATTTCCCCGAACCATTCTTTCCCACCTGCGGCTCTTCCAGAAATGCAAAAATTCGTTTCCAGTATCCCCGCAGGATTCGGCTTCCGGATCCGTAGATTTCATGCTTTGTCCCCGGTACAATGATCATAGTTCCCGAGGTCAGTCCCCGTCTGGCAAGTTTTACCACAAACCGTACCTGTTCCGGCTTTGACACCAGATGATCCTCTGCCGACTGGAAGATCAGCACAGGAGCCTGGATCTGCTTCCACGCTTTCCGTTGCAGATACCTGTTCAGCCGCCCTGCCTGGTACAGCCAGCTGTATGACGCCCCGTTTGTCTGAAACAACGGTTCTTTCTCTTTTTTATCCTGATAATATTCAAACCGCACCTTGCAGGTAGAAGAACTGGTTTCAAAATTTTCCCGTCCCTCATACGGATGCTGTCCGACTACATATTCCGCTCCTTTTCCCTGCTGGCACGCACCGAAAGCGATCTGTTTTGCCACCGGCCACAGGATATTTCCGGTTGCAGGACGGATCATCGGAGAGGAAAGCACCACTTTCGTGAAAAGCTCCGGCTCCTGCGCTGCCTCCGCTACCGCAAGACCTCCACCCATGGAATGTCCATATAAAAATACCGGAAGTCCAGGGTTTTCTTTTGCTGCCATCTTTGCCACATACAGAAAATCGTTCACATACCGCTGATAATCGTCCACATAAATCAGCGAACTATCCGGTATCAGCCGATAACTTCTTCCATGCCCGCAGTACTCTGGCAGATACACATGATACTGTTTTTTCACAAAATAATAAATCACTTCTTTATATTTTTCCGCAGTTTCCGTAAACCCATGGGAAATCATCACCACACCCTTCGGACTGTCCGCCAGATACCTCTCACAGTAGATTTTCTTCCCCTCTTCCCGTTCCGGCCACAGCACGGACTTGCGGATATCCAGATACGGTTTCACAACATTTTCCATCTGTTCCCGGTAACCCTGCTCACTTAAAATTAATCTCTCCACGCTATTCCTCCAGACTGCTGTTCTATACAATATATTATAATAGAATTTATCAATCTGTCTACCAAAAAGGCTGCTACCATTTTGCACCATGAATACTGTCAGCACACTCTGCCGGCTCATCTCGGGATTCAGATATACGGTCAGTGCACTTAACGTAGCTCCTCCGGTGGCAACTGTAACCGCCGCGCCGCACACGTCACACAAAGATACAACACTTCAAACAACTTGGAAAATATCGGTGCATATTTTCCGTAAAAGGAATCCGTTGGCCGCATCCAGTTCAATCTTTCGGATCCCCCAAATATGTACTATAACTAAAAAAGGTCCACCGGCCCTTTTTGTCATATGCTTGGCAACAAAAAACGTGCGGAAAATACTTTTTTCCACACGTTTATCTGCTGTTTTTTTCTGTTTCTTTATTTACTATCTCTCTCACGCGAATTCCGCCATAATATCCGCCACATGCTCCATCTTTTCACACCGCCATGCGTTTTCCCCGCAAAACAGCAGTGCCTCATCCGTCTCACCCTTTGCTGCATGCACCAGCGCTCTGGTGATACAGTATGGTGTGTTCGCCGGATTACAGGTAGCGATACACTGATAGCATTTTTTAATTGACTCTCGCCTGCTTTCTTTTTCCTCCAAAAACCGGTTTCGTATCGCCCGTCCCGGCATTCCTACCGGGCTGTCCACGATCACAATATCTTCTTTCTTTGCATGCAGATAGGTCTGTTTATACGCCTCGGAGGCATCACATTCCCAGGTTGTCACAAACCGGGTTCCCATCTGTACGCCGTCGGCTCCCAGTTCCATTGCATGAAGCATATCTTCTCTGGTAAAGATCCCTCCTGCCACAACCACCGGAATCTCTTTTCCATACTTGTCCGCATATTTTTTCACTTCGGCAAGAATTCCCCTGATCTCCTGATCATAGGTTACCGGGGTAAATTCCTCCAGCTGCTTTCTGGAAAATCCAAGATGTCCTCCGGCTTTCGGTCCTTCGATCACCACAAGATCCGGCATCCGCTGGTAATGATGATCCCAAAAGCGGCAGATCACTCTCGCCGCCTTCACCGTGGATACGATCGGTGCAATCTTCGTCTTGCTTCCCGCAACCAGTTTTGGCAGTTCCATGGGAAGTCCTGCACCGGAAATAATCAGGTCAATCCCGGCTTTCACGGCTGCTTTTACATACTCCGCATACTGCTTCGTTGCCACCATGATATTCACACCCAGGATCCCGCCCTTGGCAATCTCTCTGGCTTTTTGGATCTCTTCTCCGATCACCCGCAGATTGGTTTTGATGGGATTTTTTTCAAACTCCGGATCCCGATACCCGATCTGTGCCGTGGAAATCACTCCTACACCGCCGCAGGCTGCCACACTTCCCGCCAGCCCGGAAAGACTGATTCCGACACCCATACCTCCCTGGATCACAGGAATCCTGGCTGTAAGTTCTCCTATTTTCAATGTTTTCATCTTTTCTCCTACATCCGACGAAATCTTTCGTACCGTTCTTCCACAATCTGTTCTCTTGTCTTCTGACAGCTTTTCCGCAAAAATGCATCCAGATCTTCTCTGATCTCTTCTGCAATCTCCGGAAGATTCTCCTCATTCGCCGGTTCCGGCTCCCGGATCACTTTTTCGATAATCTGCAATTTTTTCAGATCTTTCGCCGTGATCTTCATCACCTCAGAAGCCTCTTTCGCCCGTTTTCCATCTTTCCACAGAATCGAGGCAAATCCTTCCGGTGACAGAATGGAATATGTTGCATTTTCCATCATCCAGACTTCATCCGTCACTGCCAGTCCCAGCGCACCACCACTGCCGCCTTCTCCGATCAGAATGCTGACCATTGGTGTCTGGATTCCGGACATCTCCAACAGATTTCTGGCGATGGCTTCTCCCTGTCCCCGTTCTTCTGCCTCGATGCCGCAGGCGCTCCCGGTGTATCCACAAAGGTAACTACCGGCCGACCGAATTTTTCTGCCTGCTTCATCAGACGAAGCGCTTTCCGATAGCCTTCCGGAGACGCCATACCGAAGTTTCGGTAAATGTTTTCCTTTACATTCTTTCCCTTCTGCTGCCCGATCACCGTCACCGGCTGTCCGCCAAACATGGCAATTCCGCCGATCACCGCTCCGTCATCCCGAAACGCCCGGTCACCGTGAAGTTCCAGAAAATCATCAAAGACCTGCTGCACATAGGAAAGTGTTGTAGGACGTTCCTTACTCCTTGAGATTTCCACCCGTTCCCACGCAGTCAGTTCTTTTTTATCGCATCCCGCTGTTTTTCCACGACTGTTCCTGATTTCCGGCAGGTTTTCCACATTTTGCGTATCTCCATAGTGGATATATTGCAGCGCATCCTGATGAATATTCAAAAGTTTCCACACAGTCTCTTTTAATTCCTGCCGTTCAACCACACCATCGATGATTCCCTTTTCCACCAGGAATTCTGCCTCTGAAATCCCTCCGGCAGTTTCTGTCCGATGGTCTGCGCGATCACTCTCGGTCCTGCAAATCCGATCAGTGCCCCCGGTTCTGCCAGGATCACATCTCCAAGCATCGCAAAACTTGCCGTCACCCCGCCGGTGGTCGGATCGGTCAGTACAGGAAGATAAAAAAGACCTGCTTCACTGTGTTTCCGGATCGCCGCAGAGGTTTTTGCCATCTGCATCAGAGATACGATTCCCTCCTGCATCCTGGCACCACCGGAACTGGTAAACAGTACCACCGGCAGTTTTTCTTCCGTCGCCCGTTCAAAAGCTCTCGTAATTTTTTCACCTACGACATACCCCATGCTTCCCATCAGGAAACGGGCATCGCAGACACCGAGTACTGTCTCCAGACCATTCACCATGCATTTTCCCACAGTAACTGCTTCATGAAGTTTTGTCTTCTCCTGCAGATCTGCAATCTTTTCTTCATATCCCGGATATTCCAGCGGATTTTCCGTTTCCAGATCGGTAAACCACTCCTGAAATGTTCCCTGGTCTGCAACCATGCGGATCCTGGTTCTGGTTCCGATCCGGAAATATCCCTCGCACTTCGGGCATACATATCCATGTGCTTTTACATCATCCCGGTATACTACTTCTCCGCATTTCGGACACTTAAGCCACAATCCTTCCGGTGCCGATGGCTCTTTTTTTTCCTGATTCCTGTCTTCTCTGTCCCGGAACAGAACTGCCGTCTTTTTAAACATATGTTTTAATTTCGCCATAGTTAAAACCTCCTGTCTGCCCGGACAGATTTTCTGTCCTACAGATTAAAATGCATCGGGATAAAATCCGTTGTGATCTCTCCCGCCTGAAAATCCTCATTATCTAATATCTCATACTGAAAATCCACGTTGGTTGTCACACCATCTATGATCAGTTCTCCCAGCGTACTGCGCATCTTATCGATGGCCTCCTGTCTGGTTCTTCCATGCACAATTACTTTCGCTATCATAGAATCATAAAATGGCGGAATCTCATACCCGTTATAGGCTGCCGTATCGATCCGTACACCATTTCCACCGGGCAGATGGATTGCTTCGATGACTCCCGGACACGGCCGAAAATGATGAGCAGGATCCTCTGCATTGATCCTGCATTCCATCGCATGTCCCTGCAGGTGAATATCTTCCTGTTTTACTGAGAGTGGTTCCCCTGCTGCCACCCGGATCATCTCTTTCATCAGATCCACGCCGGAAACCATTTCTGTCACCGGATGTTCCACCTGGATCCGTGTATTCATTTCCATAAAATAAAAATTTTTTTCCTTATCCAGTAAAAATTCAATGGTACCGGCACTTTCGTAATGTACAGCCTTTGCTGCACGCACTGCCGCATCACCCATCCGTCTGCGAAGTTCCGGTGTCAGTGCCACACTGGGAGATTCTTCGATCATCTTCTGATGATTTCTCTGGATCGAACAGTCCCGTTCTCCGAACTGCACAACATTTCCAAACTTATCTGCCATGATCTGAAACTCTATATGTCTCGGTTCCTGCACATATTTTTCGATATACATGGTGTTATCTCCGAATCCACGTACTGACTCTAACTGGGCTACCTGAAAGTTCTCCTCAAAGTCGTCCGGTCCGAAGGCAATCCGCATCCCTTTTCCACCGCCTCCGGAAGATGCCTTGATCATCACCGGGTATCCTATGTCTTCTGCCATAGCTGCTCCCCGTTTTGCGTCATAGACCGGTTCTTTTGTTCCCGGAACCACCGGAACACCGGCTTCTATCATTGTCAACCTTGCCTGCGATTTATTTCCCATCTTGTCCATCATCTCCGCAGTCGGTCCGATGAACGTAATATTACATTTTTCACACATTTCCACAAACCGGCTGTTCTCTGACAAAAAACCAAATCCAGGATGTATCGCATCCGCTTTTGTTGCGATACATGCACTCAGAATCTGCTCCATATTCAGATAACTGTCTGTCGCCGCTGCCGGTCCGATACAAACAGCCTCATCTGCCAGCTGGGTATGCAGTGCTTCCCGGTCTGCCTCCGAATAAACTGCTACCGTAGCGATTCCCATCTCTCTGCAGGCACGGATGATCCGCACTGCAATCTCTCCTCTGTTTGCAATCAATATTTTCCGAAACATGTTTGTTCTCCTATCCAATGGCTACCGTAAGTTCTGCCGTTGCTGCCACTTTTCCATCTACCGTAGCTGTTGCTCTTGCAATCGCAACCGGTCCCTTCTGTTTGATCAGTTCCGTCTCCAGCATCAAAACATCCCCCGGAACCACCTTTTTCTTAAATCGACAGTTGTTAATCCCACCAAAATAAGCAGTCTTTCCTTTGAACTTCTCACAGCTTAAGATACATACCGCACCCACCTGCGCCAGTGCCTCAATGATCAGCACTCCCGGCATCACCGGCTCCTGTGGAAAGTGTCCACGGAAATAATACTCATCATATGTCACACATTTTTTTCCTGCTGCCCGTACCCCCGGTACCAGTTCTTCTATGGTATCCACCAGAAGAAACGGATGCCGGTGTGGGATAATATCCATAATTTCTTTTATTGTTAACACTGACATAAACTCTGTTACCTCCTGCACACAAACATATGGTTTTCAGGTATTTTCAGTCCTTACCCGATAACAAATAAAGGCTGTCCATACTCTGCCATCTGTCCGTTCTCAATCAGAATCTCTTTTACCACTCCGTCGTACTCACTCTCAATCTCATTCATCAGCTTCATCGCCTCGATGATTCCCAACGTCTGTCCCTTTTTCACTGTATCACCCACGCTGACAAATGCTTCCGCATCCGGTGCCGAAGCCGCATAAAAGGTTCCCACCAGAGGAGCCTTTACTGTCTTTCCTTCCGGCTGGCATTCCTCCTGCTGCTCCTGTTTCCCATTAAAACTGCCAGAACCGGCCGATACTGTATCTGCGTTTCCTGCCACTGCAGACATCACCTGCATCCCGGTCTGCTCCACGACTACCTGTTTTTCTTTTCCCATGGAGATCTTCAGATCACCGTCTTTCATGGTAAAGGAAGTCAATTTTGACTCGGAAACCGTTTTTATCAATGTCAGAAGATTTTCAAATTCCATTTTTTACTCTCCCCACTTTTTCACAAGAATGCTCGCGTTATGTCCACCGAATCCCAGCGAATTCGAAAGTGCATATTCCAGATCTTCTTCCACACCGTCACCTGCCACATAATTCAAGTCCATTTCCTCGTCCGGTGTCGTATATCCCGCCGTTGCATGAATAAATCTGTCCTGAATCTCTTTCACGCAGGTAATAAATTCCACAGCCCCTGCAGCGCCCAGCAAATGACCTACCATAGACTTGGTAGAATTCACCTTCATCTCGTACGCATGCTCTCCGAACAGTTTTTTGATTGCTCTCGTCTCGAACAGATCATTGTGATGTGTCGCAGTTCCATGTGCATTGATATACATCAGTTCCTCTTTTTTCACTCCCGCTTCTTCCAGTGCCAGTCCCATCGCTTTCGCAGCCCCGGAACCATCCTCTGCCGGCGAAGTAATATGATACGCATCACTGGTTGCACCATATCCGACAACCTCCGCAAGAATCTTCGCGCCACGCTGTTTCGCATGCTCCAATTCTTCCAGAACAACCACTCCGGATCCCTCTCCCATGACAAATCCACTTCTGTTTTTGTCAAATGGCAGCGAACACTTCTCCGGATCATCTACCGTAGAAAGTGCTGTCAGTGCGGTAAACCTGCCACACCAACCGCAGATACTTGCTTCCGTACCGCCTGCCAGCATCACATCCGCATCTCCACATTGGATACTGCGATATGCCTCTCCGATGGAATGGGTTCCCGTTGCACACGCGGTTACCACATTCAGACTTTTTCCTTTCAGCCCCAGTTGAATCGAAACATTCCCTGCTGCCATGTTGGAGATCATCAGTGGAACCAGAAGTGGGTTTACTCTGGAGGGTCCTTTCTCCGCAATTTTATGACATGCTGTTTCTGCTGCCTGCAGACTTCCGATTCCCGATCCGATGGAACATCCCACGCGAAACGGATCTTCTTTTTCCATATCCAGTCCCGCCTGTTCAAACGCCTCTTTTGCTGCAGCCACTGCATACTGGCAGAACAACTCCATTCTCTTTGCTGCCTTAAAGTCCATATAGTCTTTCCCTGCAAAGTCTTTCACTTCCGCAGCAATATGTACTTTATAATCCGTCGTATCAAACCGGGTAATCTCACCAAATCCCAGTGTCTTTTTCTTAACATTTTCCCAGAACGTATCCACACCGATCCCAATCGGTGTCACAGCACCCATTCCGGTCACCACAACTCGTCTCATAGTCTCTCCTTTCTTTACATCGCCATACCGCCATCTACACAGATAACCTGTCCGGTAATATAATCTGCTTTTTCAGACGCAAGAAATGCCACCGTATTGGCAATATCCTGTGTCTCTCCGAATCTTCCCAGTGGAATCTGTGCTACTGCTGCCTCTTTCACCTGACTTGAAAGTACTTCTGTCATCTCCGTATGAACAAATCCCGGGGCTACCGCATTGACCGTGATGCCTCTGCTTGCCAGTTCCCTCGCCACCGTCTTTGTAAGTCCGATAATTCCTGCCTTCGATGCTGCATAATTTGCCTGTCCTGCATTTCCCAACACACCGGACACTGATGCAATGTTGATGATTTTTCCACTTTTCTGTTTCAGGAAATACCGCGACAGATGGCGGATCGTATGAAAACATCCCTTCAGGTTGGTTTCCACGACCGCATCAAACTCTTCTTCACTCATTCGCAGGATCAGATTATCTCTGGTAATTCCCGCATTATTTACCAGCACATCTACATGCCCGTAACTTTTTATCAGCTCCTTTGCCATTGCTTCTGTCTGCTGATAATCCGCCACATCACACTGATAAAGAACGCCGTCGCCACCATTTTTCCGGATTTCTTCCAGCACATTCTTTGCCCTCGCTTCCGATCCGCAGTAATTGACAACTACAAACATTCCTTCTTTTGCCAGAGTGAGACTGATCTGTCTTCCTATCCCCCGACTTGCTCCTGTCACCAGTGCTACTTTTTTCTCCATCGCTGCTCCTTTCACCGAAAGTTCTTTTTTCATATTTCCTGTAAACTTTGATTATTTGTACCTGTTCAGCAGGTAACTGTGAGGGTACTGAACAGTTACTTACTGTTTTTCACCCAACATCTTTACAACCGCGTCCAGATCTTCTACTTTTTCAATATGTAATCCAGTTACATTTTTATTGATTTTCTTCAAAAATCCTGTCAGTGTTCTTCCCGGTCCGATCTCGATAAACGTATCCACACCATCCGCAATCATCCGTTCCACACTCTGCTGCCACTTCACAGAAGAATACACCTGTCTGCCAAGCAGTTCCTTGATCTCAGAAGGCTCTGTCACATATTCTGCTGTCACATTTGTGACATACGGTGTGGAAAATGCTCTCAGTTCCACCTGCTCCAACATTTTTCCAAGTTTCTCCCCGGCTTCTTTTAACATTGCTGAGTGAAACGGCCCGCTGACATTTAACGGGATACATCTTCGTGCCCCCGTCTCTTTCAGCTTCTCAGCCGCCACTGCCACTGCGCCTTCCTCTCCGGTAATCACAATCTGTCCCGGACAGTTATAATTGGCTACCGAAACGATGCCTTCCGTCTCGTCGCAGATTTTCGCAATCTTTTCTCCGTCCATTCCAAGAACTGCACACATAGCACCACCTGTAGGCACTGCTTCCTGCATCAGGATGCCTCTCTGCCTTACTACACGGAACACATCCTCCAAAGACATGGCTCCTGCAGTCAGAATCGCTCCATACTCTCCAAGGCTTAACCCGGCAGCTACATCTGCCTTCACACCCTTTTCCTGTAAAGCTGCCAGAATTGCCGCTTCCGTCGTTAACATGGCAATCTGCGTATATTCTGTAATATCAATCTGCTCATTTTTTTCAAAACAAAGTCTCGGAAGGTTCAATCCGGTCACTTCTGACGCAATTGTATACACCTTCCTGGATACAGAAATCTGTTCGTAAAATTCCTTACCCATTCCCACATACTGCGCGCCCTGTCCCGGAAAAACAAATGCCAGTTTACCCATGAATGTCTCCTTCTATAATTTGATTTTCAAAGTATTTATTTAAATTTTTGTGGCGACAAAATCAGATTCCCATACCCGTTATTTCTATCGCCACTTTTTATTTTTCTTATTTTATGATACCAGGGTTCCAAGATATACAAAGCAAAATGCCATCACCGAAAGTGATTTACTCAACAACTCATCAAAGGCCGTGTCCGCACGGAACTTTGATGAGTGCCACGATAACGATACTTTCCTGTTTTCCATTTTAGCAATGCAACAATTTCTCAGCTTCAGTCATAATTTCCTGCAGAATCTCCTTACAGCTCTGTCTCTTACTCACCAGACCTGCAATCTGCCCTGCCATCACTGTACCGTTTAAAATGTCCCCATCCATAACTGCTTTCCGAAGAGAACCAAGTGTCATCCGTTCCAGTTCCTCAAACGGTACACCTTCCTGTTCCTTTTTGATATATTCCTTCGTCATCTGATTTCTCAGACACCGAACCGGATGTCCTGTACTCTGACCGGTTACTACAGAATCAATATCTTTTGCTTTCACGATTCTGTCTTTATAGTTATCATGAACAATCGATTCGTCTGCCACTACAAAACGGGTTCCCACCTGCACTCCCTCTGCTCCGAGCATAAAAGAAGCAGCAACACCGCGTCCGTCTCCAATTCCACCTGCAGCAATTACCGGAATATTTACCGCATCCACAATCTGTGGAATTAACGCCATCGTTGTCTGATTTCCAATGTGACCTCCGGCTTCCATGCCCTCTGCTACTACCGCATCCGCACCATATCGTTCCATTCTCTTTGCCATAGCTACTGATGCAACAACCGGAATCACCTTAACACCAGCTTCCTTCCACATCGGCATATATTTCTCCGGATTTCCGGCACCTGTAGTGACCGCCTGAATTCCTTCTTCTACTACGATTTTTGCCACTTCATCAGCATTCGGGTTCAGAAGCATAATATTTACACCAAATGGTTTATCAGTCAGTTCTTTTGCCTTTCTGATCTCTTCCCTCACAATTTCCGGAGGTGCACTTGCCGCACCGATCAGACCAAATCCGCCTGCCTCAGATACTGCCGCCGCCAGATGATGTTCTGCCACCCAGGCCATACCCCCCTGAATAATCGGATACTCAATCTGTAAAAGTTCTGTTACTTTCGTCTTCATCTGCTTCTGTCTCCTTCCCTGCTTTCAGAAAAGGTGTGGATTATGCCTCCACACCTTTATTCTTCAGATATTCCATAACTGCTCCAACTGTTGTCAGTTCAGCCAGTTCTTCAGACGGGATCTCAACTTCATATTTTTCTTCCAGTGCCATCACCAGTTCAAACAGATCCAGAGAATCTGCACCCAGGTCATCCTTAAATGAAGTTGTTTCTGTAATACTGCTTTCCTCACAGTTTAACTGTTCTGCGATCATCTCTTTCATTTCTTCTAACATCGTTATTCTCCTTTACACATGTTTCTTATTATCAATAATTTTAGTTTCCAATGTTTTGACTTTCAAAGTATAATACACAAACGATGTTTTGTCAATGAATTCTTTTTTGATTTTCAAAGTATTTTTAACGATTATTTTTTACTTATACTCTTCCCACCGTCTCTCTTGGACTGTGGCATAATTTTGGAGATTTCTCTTCTTACGACAATATGAAAAAGCTCTGCTTTACCGCTTTTGATCATAGAATCACTCATTTTGATCTTGCCAACAATTACGGACCTGAACCGGGAAGTGCCGAAAAACACTTCGGTCTGATCTTAAAAGAACACCTCTTCGCTTACCGGGATGAACTGTTGATCAGCACCAAGGCCGGTTACGATATGTGGAAAGGACCTTACGGTAACTGGGGCAGCCGCAAGTACCTGATTGCCAGCCTGGATCAGAGCCTGCAACGACTGGGACTCGATTATGTAGATATTTCTTCCTTTCATGCAGAAAAGAAGTCCCTCCCGTCATATCTGTCGATCGGGAGGGTTTTTTTGTATGTTCCTGCATAATAAATGTACAGGATCTACAAATCTATACACCCTTTCAGATTATAGATTTGAATGGATCCACAAAAGAAACTTTCGGGATGCGTGATATCGAGCAAACCTTTAATTAACACTGACATCTTTTTAAATGCACTTCGCGAATCTTACTCGTTATTGCGACAGTCGCCAAACCATGAGACCTTGGCGACTGTCGCGTAAATCAAAATTGGTCCGCTGAACCAATTATTGCTATTAAATACAAAAAAACCGTTTTCATATTATATGAAAACGGTTGAAAATGAGGCATCGGGATTCGAACCCCGGACAACTTGATTAAAAGTCAAGTGCTCTACCAACTGAGCTAATACCCCATATGCCCAGAACCGGAATCGAACCAGTGACACGAGGATTTTCAGTCCTCTGCTCTACCAACTGAGCTATCTGGGCAAAATTGCGGGAGCAGGATTTGAACCTGCGACTTCGGGTTATGAGCCCGACGAGCTTCCAGACTGCTCCATCCCGCGATAATATTAACATCACCTTTAAGTGATAATGGATGGAGGTGAATTCAAACCTTTTTGCTATCATTTCAGATAGTTTCGATTCGTTTATTACCTGAATCCAATGGATGGAGGTGGATTCGAACCACCGAAGCAATTTGCAGCAGATTTACAGTCTGTCCCCTTTGGCCACTCGGGAATCCATCCAAAAATATCGCATATTCAATTGTACGATATTGTATTGATTTCTCAATACAAAGCCGATGATCGGACTCGAACCGATAACCTGCTGATTACAAATCAGCTGCTCTGCCAATTGAGCCACATCGGCTTAAAAAATGGGACCTACAGGGCTCGAACCTGTGACCCTCTGCTTGTAAGGCAGATGCTCTCCCAGCTGAGCTAAGATCCCATTATTTTTGACACACTCTGCAATTCTTGAACCACTGGTCGTTCATGCTTTGTGTGAACGACCCAGACGGGACTCGAACCCGTGACCTCCGCCGTGACAGGGCGGCGCTCTAACCAACTGAGCCACTGGGCCATCTAATCATGTACCTTCAAAACTGCACACACGTAACATCCTTCTTCCTACTGCTTTGCGATCGACCGTTCCAGGTCAAACCCTCGACCGATTAGTAACAGTCAGCTCCATACATTACTGCACTTCCACCTCTGCCCTATCTACCTCGTCGTCTTCAAGGGGTCTTACTTCTTTCGAATGGGATATCTCATCTTGAGGGGGGCTTCACGCTTAGATGCCTTCAGCGTTTATCCCTTCCGGACTTGGCTACCCTGCCATGCAGCTGGCACTGCAACAGGTACACCAGCGTCCGTCCATCCCGGTCCTCTCGTACTAAGGACAGCTCCTCTCAGATATCCTACGCCCACGCCGGATAGGGACCGAACTGTCTCACGACGTTCTGAACCCAGCTCGCGTACCGCTTTAATGGGCGAA
>ENA-OQIO01000291-OQIO01000291.1-human-gut-metagenome-genome-assembly--contig:-NODE-291-length-27432-cov-5.063871_pt1 | contig 27432 bp, 25 predicted proteins | sample MGYA00242573_ERZ504737 | MGnify/ENA primary metagenome ERZ504737 (study PRJEB26092, sample SAMD00036203) | human gut metagenome | host: Homo sapiens | study: EMG produced TPA metagenomics assembly of...
TACTGACAAAGCACCTCATATCCATTTCCCTGTAAAAAATCAGCCAGCAATTTGCTGATCTCTAAATCATCCTCAACAATCAAAATTTTCATGTTGTTCTATGTTCACCTGCCTTATGTCAGCATTGCACTACACTTTTTATCTCTAATAGATTTAATTATATTTCCTTTCAGGAGAGAATACAAGGCGTAAAATATGAATTATTAGATATTAGAAGAACACATTTCTATTGCTGGGCACACTGGAAATATGAAACCAAAAGCCAGCAAAAGCCCCTCCTGTCTACGCATTTAGGGGGCAAAAAGCCCACGGAAATCAAGGCTTTTCGGCGTTGTCGGTGGGTGGCAGAATGATTTACCCAATCCCCGCCGAAACAGGCTTTGAAATGCGTAGGAAAATCTTTCCACCGATGGTTTTCCTGCCGGTTCTATGGTATCGCTTTCGGGTTTTATCGCTGCCCGCCAGCCTCAAGCCCCTACGTCTTGCATCAAATCGGATTTTAAGTGTCAGTCACACCAGCGGAATGACGTCCGCTGTCCTATTTACAGTATATTCGATTTGCGTTCAAATGGCAATGGCCTTTCCTATCAATCTCCCACTCTGCCGTGGTCGCAGCCGAGGGAAAGATAATGCTCAATCTCTTCACCCAGAACAAGCTGGGCGTATTCCAAGGGCTTGTTGTAGAGCAGCCAGTCCAGCTCTGCCCGCTGTGCCGGGGTGTTGCCGTACACATCCTCGACGGCGATGCAGTCGATGGCAAGGGTGGTGTATGACGTTCGCAAACGTAGCAATGGCCAAACCCCTTTAGCATATAATATGATTGAGTGTTTTTAAATTTAAGCGCTTGAACTTACGTCCTTTTGTGGTATAATAAAGCTAGAGGATAGCGGCATTGACCAGCTATCGGTGGCGATGAAGCAGTGGACTGGTTCGGTATCAGCCGATTGTGGAGCCAGACCGTGGGTTGAGCGTGAACCACAAGCCGAATAGATTCGATGAATCGAAAGAAAACGCTTAATAGGAGCCTTGCCTTTCGGCAGGGCTTCTATTTTTTGAGGGAAGGTGAAAATGTGCAGGACGAACAGCAGGATATTTTGTATCGGGCAGCAGAAGTCTGGAAAGAACTGACCGAGTACCACTATGTTTTCACCTACGGCTATAAGGGTGAACTGCACGAGATCAAGCTGACATTTTCACCAGAGGACTTCCCTCACCTTGCTGGGTTCCACTACCTGAAAGATATTGCCCTTCCCCGGTATAGCCCGCGCAAAACAGTGGATATGATTCTGTCTGATAAGATCACCTACGACAAGGTAAAGAAGGGCACACTCTATCAGGGGTATGTGAAACCGCGTCTGCTGGCACTGGTGCGGTTGAAAGAAATACTGGAACAGGAGTTCGATTTGTTCTCCTATATGCCCCAATTTTATCCGTTCGTGACCAAAATCAAAGCGGATTATCTGATTTCCAGCCGAATCGAACCAACTGCCTTTGTGTTCATTATCCGGGAATCTCCCTCCGGCAATGCGGTATGTGACTTTCTGTGCTGCTCTGCTTTTGAAGAAAGTGGCCGTGACTACCGTGCAAACCAGCGCTCTCGTACTCTTCTGAAAAAAGAGCGCGTACATATCGAAACGCAGGACACGGTGGTTCTGTATGACCGCTTGCCGAAAAATCTCGATTAACAAAATGATGCCCACTCACTCATGGAAAACCATGGGCAGGTGGGCATCACTTGTTACCCTTCTGTCGGAGCAGAAATGGTAGGTTGTCCATTTGGCATAAAATGATAGATGGGACAAGATTCAAAGAACTTCTGTGATTCTTCAGGTAGCTTATCAAAGTGAATTTTAGCCGCAACAGGATTATCTAATAGTAGATATGCACCAACGTAAATAGACTCATTGTCTTGGGCTACTTCAATAAGAGAAAGAATTTCGGCTTGTTCAGTCGAAGTCAATGTGCGAGAGCGTTTGACGGACTGAAGATAGTTGAGAATAGCAATCGGATGCTCTGTATATGGATCAGAATCCTTAATCCAAAGCGCGAGGGTAGTCGCAGTGGATAGTAGCTCAATGCGACTATTTTTACTTTCATCGTATGCTTTAAGCATTTCAAGAAGAAGTGCATTGAGCGAATGAGAATAATCTTCGGAAAAAGGAACGTGCTGAACTGCATCAAGTAGCGCGTTATAGTCGATATTGCAGTACTTCAACATTGCATCTTTATTTAACATGACGAAGTGAGTGGATGGATATTCTTTATCATTTTTGTCAAACTCGCGATATATCAGTGGTACATAGTTAAAATCATAGATGTTATGGTATTCACTATTTTCTTCAGTCGGAACAACCCATAAAAGAAGTTCTAGATTAGCAATATGGCAGCTTCGAAGAAGCGATTGGCTTGAACACATCTTGATTGGTTCTTTGTCGATTAGTGCAGCTCTCAAGATGCTAAGATTGGTATTGTCTGTGACAGAAAGGGAAGAACAGTCGAGGTCGGCTGTTGCATGAACTGCCTCTAGCGTCTTTTTCACGTCTAGAAGAAAGGAAAGCTTTTTTTGAAGTGTAGGAAGATTGGTACAATCAGCTTCACTGAAAGCGATTTTTCCACCATTGATTTCATAGTGATGGACAGAAAGGGCAGCAACCATAAACTCTGCATCTTTGATACGCTCTGATAGTGTTCCGGATAAAGTAAAATTGAATTTTGTAGGCAAGGATTGCGCTGTACTGAAACTCATCTGTATTCCCTTACCAAAACGAATGACCGTAGATGATTTAGAACGTGTGACAGTATAACTCTCAAAATAAACTTTAGAATCAATGCTGATAGGAGCATCTCGTGTAAACGAAAATAACTCAATACGGTCAAGATGAGCAATGGGCAGTTCGACTTTTTGAGGGAGAACAGCATAAATGTAAGTTTCGTGGTAAAAAAAATAATCAAGGGGCAAATCGTAATGTTTTGCTGCACTAGTAGAATAGCCTAGAGAAATAGTGTTGGTGGGTAAGTCTGAATCGAAGGATAAGAGCGCGCTATTGATAGCGGCGCGTTGCCTATTCATGTGATGCGCGAAATTAAGGAAGATATCATCGATATCTTCTTTTTTGGTCGGAAAAACTTTTAATTCAATGCTTTTGCATTTAGAGAAATCTCCTTTATAGTCCTTGAGCATTTTTTTGAGGTCGAACGGAAGAAGTCCAACATAGTATATAGTATAATGCTCATCTTCCTTATCGAAATACACGACAAAAAAGATGGTTCCTCCAACATAAAGATAGTTTCTTAAATCAGAATATTGGATAGAATACTTTATGCTCTTTTTCTTTAGATTTGGTTTAATATGACCTTTGACCTGAACAGGTACTTTTAAAATCAAGTCAGCTTTTGCATGAACGTGGCCGGACTTTTTATAGACTTCTACATCTCCATCCCATGAGGGCTCTTTATCATTGGAATTGATGTGAGAAACCAAGTGACCCGCTTTGCTTATGGCAAGTTCAACATGATTTGTAGCAATCTTTTCAGAATCCATATTAGACCTCCAGATAAGGTGATTGCAGAAATATGCATGAGAGTGCAGTTTCTTATTTGTACTGATTATACACCTAAAATCAAAAAATTAACAAAACATCTGAAAAATCTTGAAATTGTGATAGTCTTGACAAAAACTGAATTTATGGAAGATAATGGAATAGGTCTGCTATCGGTAGCGAGTTGAGCAGAAATAAAAGGGGCATCTACAACACCGTGGTGCTGTCCGATGCCCCGTGTGACTGATTTTATCGTTGTCCGCCAACCTCAGGCTCCTATGTCCTGCATCGCTTTCGGATTTTATCGCTGCCCACCAGCCTCAAGCCCTTACGTCTTGCATCAGATCGGATTTTAGGTGTCAGCCACACCAGCGGAATGACGTCCGCTCTCCTGTTTATAGTGTATTCGATTGGTACTCAAATGGCAATGGCCTTTCGAAGTAATCAATCTTCCAGTCCGCCATGGTCGCAGCCAAGCGACAGATAACGCTCTATCTCTCCACCCAGCGCAAGCTGTGCATACTCCAATGGCTTGTTCCACAGCAGCCAGTCCAGCTCTGCCCGCTGTGCCGGGGTGCTGCCGTACTCGTCCTCCACGGCGATGCAGTCGATGGCAAGAGTGGTGCCATCCTCGAACCGGGCTTCCACCCGGTTGGTGTCCATATTGAAGCGGCAGGAAAGCAGTTTGTTCATGGTGAACCTCATTTCTATATCAAACGGTGTCTGTTCGGATGTCCTAAACCCTGCCATAAAACCGGTGTTGATTTGTCCATTGGGCTTTGTTTTGCCCGTCTGCACATTTTTGCACACTTTTTGCACACCTGAATAGCTGGATAACGGTTGCAAAGCATTACACTGTATGCAAATAATGCGGTGTGTGCAAAGGAGTGTTTTGCGATGATACGATAAAAATAGTGCTTCTTCGAACTTTTGAAATTTGACGAATGATGCACCTTGGATTCTTTTAATCAGAGGGCCAGGGATTCGAGTTCCCTCGAGTGCACCAAAATCACACGAAGAATCGTAAGATTCCTCGTGGGATTTTCTTTTTATTCTCAAGCTGCACGGTCTCTGCACGGTTTTTGCACGGTCCGCATTTTTCGTGTCAGATAGAGTAAGTCCGTGAATTACTCTGCAATTCGTGCTATTTTTTGCAATTCAGGTCAGCAAAGCGAAGCGGAGCTGCGCTTTTACAGAGGGGTCTGCGTCCTTCAGAAGCTCCAGCAGAGCCGACACGGAGATGGTCGGTTCTGCTTCAACCGGGGCAGCCTGCGCAGGTGTTGTTCCCGGCTTGTAGAAGCCTTCCTCGAACCTTTTACCCAGCTTCTTCCGAGAATCCTGCTGGATGTGCGCATAGGTGTTGATCAGAAGATTTGCACTGGCGTGACCTGTTGTCCCCTGAACGGCCTTTACATCGCCGCCGGAGATCATCACTGATAGGTTGCACTGGAATGCCGCAAGCCGTGAAAGACGATGCGGGTGAACTCCGGGTGCTCGTCCTGCCACTTGATGAACTTCTTGCGGATGAGGATCGGTTCTACCGCCAGACCGTTGGGCAGACGCAGGAGCATTCCGCTGTTGCGATAGCGTTCCGGCTCAACGGCTTCGTCCATTTCCAGACGTTTGAACCAGTGCTTCAGTTCTTCTTTCAGAGCCTCCGTCATGAAAATCGTGCGGCAGGAAGAGGCAGTTTTGGTCTTTTTCAGAACCAGAACGGTGTTGCTTCCCTCGCGCTTGTCCTCGAACTCCCGCAGAATGCAGTCTTTTCCTGTTCTGGCAAGTGACGCTTTCTGGACACGCTGCATAGACTTGTTGATGCGGAACGTGCCTGTACCGTCTGCTCCCTCAAAATCAAGGTCTTCCGGGGTCAGACCAGCGACTTCGCCCTCACGCAGTGCACCCACCAGCGTCAGATGAACTGCCAGATGCAGAATCGGGTCCTCCATGCTGGCAAGTGCGGCCCACATCTCGTCCGCGTCCCAGATGGCACGCTCCTGAATCGACTTTTTAGGGCTGTCCACCGGAACGGGGCTTTTGATGAGGATGCCCCACTCCACCGCATACTGAAACGCCGTCCGCAGCAGGCGGTGCACCTCGTGGATGGTTGTTCCAGAGAGAAGCCGCTGCTGCTGTTTTTCCGAAAGCACCTGCTTTTTGCCCTCAAGATATTGGCCGCAAGGCGTTTTGCTGAGGGTAGAATACAAATCTTCCAGATGGTAGGGTTTGAGCTTTTGCATCTGCATATCGCCGATATACGGAATGATGAGGTTCTGGACCGTTCCCAGATTGGATTGATAGGTGCAAGGTGCCCATTTGTGCTTGTTGCATTGCTTGGGAAGCCACTCCATCAAAAACTCTTTGACGGTGATGGTGGACGGAATCAGAAACGTTCCGTTTGCAAGTTCGTGTTCGATCTGTTTTTTGCGATTTGTTGCCTCCTCTTTTGTGGAAAAACTTTCCCATTTGTTGCAGTTTTTACCCTGCTCGTCTTGATAAGTATAGCGGACACCATAGGAGCTGCCGCGTTTCGTAATATATGCCATACGTTATCTCCTTTTTCAAGCTGCCCGGAGCCACGCATCGAAACTGTCTTTCGGGATGCGGATGCTTCCGCCGACCCGAAGAACACGAAATTCGGTAGTGCTGTTGCACAGGTTGTAGGCAGAGCGCAGCTGATGGACAGCATCTGCGCAATTTCCTCCACCGTGTACACCAGTGTTGTGGCTTTCAGGCTGTCAGTCGGAGACTTGACGGCATTGGTTTGAGTGACCACTTCCATTTTATCGTTATTCGGAATGGTCTGCAAGATATTTTTCGTATAATTCAAAGATTTCACAGTTTCGGTCGCAACAGGCCGAGATTTGTTCATAAGCAAAACCTCCATGTTTTATTTTTGATATAAGTTCAAAATTGCCTGCTCACTCTGCTCATCCTGCACCTTTTGCGCACTGTGAGCAGGCTGAGCAGGGCTTTTTCAAGTTGATTCTATTTTTTAATCCCACGGACTTGGAACATCAACGGGTAAAAACAGGTCAACGTCTACATTGTGAAAGCCCCGATTTGTGCCGATGCACTTATCATCGTAGACGATGCCCAGACTTTTCTGATTATCGTTTAGATGGTGGATAAAGGTTGATGCTGCCAGCGGCTTTTCCAGGTTATCCAGACACCAGCGTTCATAGACTTTATAGAAATCCGTAGATTTGCACTTGGCCCCCTACCGAATTTCAAAATAGCCCTCTGATTTGAGGAAGCCCAGAATGTTGTTGCCCTGCTCCATCGCTTCTTTCAGATTCGCGGCGGTGCGTTCGCTGATGGTAAATTGGTAATTGTTTTGAATCAGCCGATGCAGCCCCTCCAATGCCCAAAGCAAAATGCCCTCTTTTTCGTTCCGCATCTTATCAATGAGAAAAGGATCATCCACCCGGCCAACGGGCTTTTCCTTAGTGGTGAGCAACAGCTGGCGGCGATAGAAACCGTTGGACTTGTCATAGAGCGCGTGTAAGATGCCATTCCCGAAACAGGCAAACCGCACATACAGCGTACCCTGCACACTCTGCTGACCTTTGCGCTCAATGTCGATTTTATCTTCCAGTGTAACAAGGGTCTTGATGTTGTTGGTCTGCGGCAGGGCCTCGGTCTTCATATCGTCATCTACCAGAAGCAGCTTGTACTCCAAGTCTGCACGGGCAAAGCGGTTGGTTTCTACCTTTTGCAGACTGCCTGTGTACATACTGCTGCCGAACAATTCTCGCAGGATCAGCCCGATTCTGGATTTTCCCTCACCGCCCTTGCCGACCATCAGCAGCATTTTCTGCGCTTTGGTAACAGGCAGCAGGCAATAGCCAATGTATTCTTGTAAGGCCGGAATATCTTCTTCGTACAGCAGCTCATTCAGAAATTGCAGCCAGCGTGTCGGTGCTGGTGCTTCTGGCACATAGGAGATGGGCAGTCGGTTCATGCAGTATTCTTTTTCAGGGGTAAAGTGACCGTCCACAAAGTATGTGCCGTTTCGGACATGGATGCGGTCTGTCTGAATTTCTGGCGGTTCAGATGCACAGGCCAACTTGATGGCCTGCATGATATGTTCAATCCGCCGTGCTACGCTGGTGGTAGCATAATAGCGAATCTGTTCGTAGATTTCCTTTTTCAGTGGGGCTTCATCCTCCACCATGCCATCCACCGTGAACAGCCTGCCTTGAAAGCAGCGCATGGGGTGCAGGCTCAAAAAGTAATCTGCGAATAATGGTTCAATAATTTTTCCGTTGTCGCCCACCCAGTTTCGGGCGGGTGCGCTATGCTGCTTCTTCGGTTTCTTTGCATCGTTCGATTGCTTCTCCAAGGGCGGTCACTTCCTTTCCGTTGAGTAATTGTTGCTTTTCAGGTAGGCTTCCCAGCAAAAGAATATCCAGCAGATATTGCACACGGTCTGCATAGTGTAGACTTGCTACAAAACAAGGATGCAGGGATGCTTCTGGATTTTTGGGTGCATAGGCCATGCGCCAATTTGCTAGCAGAGAACGATAGCTGCACAAGATTTTGTAAAGTTGTTCTTTCGGGCTTAGTGGCTTTTCCACGGGTTTGCAGAGGAATCGTGGAGAATTGCCTGTTGCAGAAAGTCCAAAATCTATAGCCAGCTTTTCAGCCGCTTGCAGCAGGGACAGTTGAAACAGTTTTGCGGTGAAGTCTATCACATCACCATCCGCTCCACAGCCAAAGCAGTGAAACCGAGAGTCCACTTTCATGCTGGGATTGCGGTCTGCATGGAATGGACAGCAAATCATGCTGCTGCGGTTGGACTGAAAGCCATAGGCTTCTGCGGCCTGCCGGGTGGTGATATTCAGCTTTACGATTTCAAATAAATTGTTGTTCTTGAAGATCTTCCTCCTTTACAGTTCTATGCCATGACTGCGCTTCTTTGGTTTGGTGCATGTCTGCTCACGCTGATTGATTTCTTCCTGCCTCTGATGCAGCTTTTGTAGAACAGACGGGCGGGAATCTTCTTTGATTTGCTCCATGGCCGCTTTTTTCACCTCTGGGATATAGAAGAACTGCGTTCCTCTTGAAAGAAGGCTCTTGATTGCCCCAATGATATTTTTCCGCAGGCAGAGTATTTGTTCTTCTGCATATTTTCTGGTGCGGAAGTCTGCAATTCGTTCTGGTTCCATTAACCATTCCAAATGTTGATCAATTTCATTTACAGTTTCCTGTAATGCTTTGTTTAATCCAACATCGGAAACCGCAAGGACCGCTTGGTCATAAGAACCATTTACCGCATCATTAAACAAATCGTTTACATCTACCCATTGCGAAAACAGCTCTTCTAATTCGTTCTCCTGGCTTTTAATTTTTTCATTGTTTTTCGAAATCTCTTCAGATTGCCTTATCGCCTGATTGAATAGTTCAGCATATTCATCTCGCTGGTTACGGCAATCTTCCAGCAATCCGACGTATTGAATACTTTGTTCCTGCAGTTCTTTCTTCTGCTCTGCGATCCGTTCATTTTGCTTTTTCAGAATATAATCCTGCTTTTCCAGATAAGCCTGTCCGCCGTATTCCGGCACTTCGTCCAGTTCCAGACCATGCGTTTGGCAATCTCAAACAGCATCGTGCGGCAGGCTGCATCAAATGTGATCTTGCGGTTGTTGTAGCGTCCAAGGGGCTTGTCTGGTTTTGGCAGTTCAAAACCCAGTGCTTCCAATGCCTTTTCCTGCTGCGGAGCAATCTCTCCATACTTGTTTTCACAGTCAAACACATGGCGTTCGTGGATGTGCGGCGTACCTTCATCCAGATGCAAGGCCCAATCCAGAATGTGAACGTGTTTGCCGAAACGCTCATGGAACTCATCCATAAATTCTGTGGCGATTTGAAAAAGTTCTTTGGGCGAAGCGTGGCTCTCCAGCGTTCCAAGCTGATAGATGCTTTCTTCGGGGCAGGTTTTCTTGCTGGTAAGCAAATCTTCTGTGGAGCGGTTTCGCTCGGTGTGCCGGATTTTGGCGTTGCGCTCATTCTGTCTTTCGGTGAAGTTGGTGTAATGGAGTTTGTAGTAGAGCTTTTCGACTTCTTCAAAAGTGTCGGCCAGACTTTCCTCACTCTTGGGCTGCAGAGCAGAGCGGATGCCGTTATAACAATCCCAATAAATGTTTTGCTGGACACATTCCGGGTCGATATGCTCGCTGTTGGCAATTTCAAAACTGCGGTCATTGTGCTTTGGGTTATAAGTGCCGTGCTTTCCGGCGCGGCCATTGTGTCGGGTAAGTTTCAGCGACCATCTCTCCTTTCTGGAGTCACACAGAGAGCGCCGTGCGCGGGGTAGGGGCAACGCGGTGCAGCGAAGCTGCAAATTTGCCGCCTGCTATGCGCCAGATAATACCCAGTAGAATATGACGCAAGGCATCACATCCACTGGGCAAGACTGCGTCCTTGACCTGCGCAAAGAGCTGCGCTCTCTGCACTCTTGCGCCGAACAACCTGACAGACAAGACTTTGCGAAGTCCTCTCTGCCAGCTTGCCCGGTTCTTCTTCGGTGTCGGTCTGCCTGCAAGCTGTTCCTGCCCGATCTCCTCCGGCGTATGGCTTCTTCTTGGTGCGCTCTTGTCGTGGCGGCACTTCTCCGAAAAAGCATAGTGGCTTGCAGCCGATCATGTTGTTGTCAAGGTACGATGTTGTCTTGTAAGAAGTTGAGGACTTTCCAAAATGCAAAGGGTTCGTTTCTGAAAGTAGTCCCTACACCCTATACAAACTTAAAGGGGTATTTTTAAACGGGGTCTTATGAAAATTTGGGAAATTTTCACTTTTTCAAACAACCTCCTATACCTATAACATTCTAAGAAGGGTGTTTGGCAACCTGATTTTCAAATTTTGTTTGGAAAACTTCTTACACCAATATGAATCTTAAGAGCCCTTTTTGAATACAATTTTGAAAATCTCACAATTTTGGACAAAAAGAAAAACGCAAAGCAGATAAAATCCACTTTGCCATTTTAAAGAAAGTACTTCTGCTAAACACTCTACATTGAAAATGCAATCGTACACTGCTATAATAAAATTGTGGTATTATCACCAAAAATTCAAGATGCAAAGCGTTTGCGATTGGCAAACATTCAGGAGGAACGCATGGTAACAGGAACCATTAAAAATAAGGTAGACAAGATCTGGACGGACATCTGGGCAGGTGGCATCACCAATCCGCTGACCGTCATTGAACAGCTGACCTATCTCATGTTCATCCGGTCACTGGACGAGAAAGAGCTTGCCACCGAAGATTTTGAGAACATGGCGGGCGAAAAGATGGAGCACATCTTCCCGGCCAGCGCGGCAGGGCAGTCCATGCGGTGGAGCCGCTTCAAGGATAAGGACTCCCGCGAGATTTTCCTGACCATGCAGCAGCGGGTGTTCCCTGCCATCAAAAAGATGAAGTATGGCCGTCTGCCGGACTTTGATGCAAACGGCGAACTGGTGGAGATCGCAGACGACCCCACCCGCCCGGACGAGGGAAACACCGCCTTTGCGCGGTACATGGACGATGCCATGTTCCTGATCCCCACGCCACAGGTGCTGCAAAAGATCATCACCGGGCTGGAGGATCTTTACACCCACGACATTGCCGACCTTGATATGCAGGGCGACCTGTACGAGTATATGCTGGGCAAGCTGGCAACCGCAGGGCAGAACGGCCAGTTCCGCACGCCCAAGCATATCCGCGACATGATGGTGGAGCTGGTGCAGCCCACGCCGGACGACTTCATCTGCGACCCCGCCTGCGGCACGGCGGGCTTTCTGGTGTCCAGTGCACAGTACCTCCGCGCCCACTACGAGGACAGCATGACCCCGGAGCAGTGGCAGCATTTTGCCGGCCCAATGTTCACCGGCTTTGACACGGACCGCACCATGCTGCGCATTTCGGCCATGAACCTGATGCTCCACTCCATCACGAACCCGGAGATCGACTACAAGGACAGCGTGTCGAAGCAAAACTCCATTTGCAGCAAGTACACCGTCTGCCTTGCGAACCCGCCGTTCAAGGGCACTGTGGATGCCGAGAGCATCAACGACGACCTGAAAGCCGTCACCAATACCAAAAAGACGGAGCTTCTGTTCCTTGCGCTCTTCCTGCGGATGCTCAAAACCGGCGGACGCTGCGCCTGCATCGTGCCGGACGGCGTGCTGTTCGGTTCCAGCAAGGCGCACCAGAGCATCCGAAAAGAACTGATTGAAAACCATCAGCTGCGGGCGGTCATTTCCATGCCTTCCGGCGTGTTCAAGCCCTATGCAGCGTGTCTACGGCGGTGCTGGTGTTTACCAAGACCGGCGCGGGCGGTACCGACAGGGTGTGGTTCTACGATATGAAAGCCGACGGCTTCTCGCTGGACGACAAGCGCACCGAGGTGAAGGAAAACGACATCCCGGACATCATCGCCCGGTTCCAGAATCTCGACGCCGAAACAGACCGCAAGCGCACCGAGCAGAGCTTCTTTGTGCCCAAAGAAGAAATTGCCGCCAACGGGTACGATCTGTCCATCAATAAGTATAAAGAGACGGAGTACGTGCCGGTGGAGTATCCCTCGACCACGGAAATCCTTGCCGACCTGCATGAGCTGGAAATGGAGATCACCAAGGGTCTGGCAGAACTGGAAGAAATGGTATGATGGAGGAAAATGCGATGACAGAAAATGATAAACTGCAAATGTTTGAGGACCGACCGATTCGTACCGCATGGGATGAAATGCAGGAAGAATGGTATTTTTCGGTGGTGGACGTGGTAGCAGCTCTGACAGAGCAGACGGAGGCTCGAAAAGCAAGCACCTACTGGGCTGTCTTGAAAAAACGCCTGAAAATTGAGGGCGCATCTGAGTTGCTTACAAATTGTAAGCAACTCAAAATGAAATCACCCAAGGACGGAAAACGATACAAAACCGATGTTGCCAACACGGAACAGCTCCTGCGCATCATCCAGTCGGTGCCGTCCAAAAAGGCGGAACCGTTCAAGATGTGGCTGGCGATGGTCGGGCGGGAACGCATCGAGGAGATCATTGACCCGGAATTGACCATCGAGCGCGCACTCGATACCTACGCCCAAAAAGGCTATTCCCCGGAATGGATCAACCAGCGGCTGCAAACCATCCGCGCCCGAAAAGAGCTGACCGATGCATGGAAGGTGCACGGCGTGAAAGAGGGGCAGGAGTATGCCATTCTGACGGACGAAGTAACCAAAGCATGGTCTGGCATGAATACACGGCAGTATAAAAACTTCAAAGGGCTGAAAAAGGAAAACTTGCGCGACAACATGAGCACCCTGGAACTGGCCTTGAATATGCTGGCAGAAGCCACTACAACGGAGTTGACGAATGCCCAGAACCCACATGGTCTGGAAGAAAACCGTATCGTTGCCAAACAGGGTGGCGCAGTGGCCGGAAATGCCCGGAAAGAGATCGAATCCAAAACCGGCCGACCGGTGGTCACTGCCGAGAATGCAAGTACCATGTTGTTGGGCCAGACGGTTGCCGGAATGATTGAGAGCGTGGCAACGGAAAAAGATGACGAAAAATCGGAATAACATGCAGGTGTGGGAGGAGATGGTGTGATGGCAAAGTTGGGAGAGGTTTGTACTATTGTATCTGGTTCGACACCAAAAACATCTGTTACGTCCTACTGGGATGGCAACATCAAATGGATAACACCTGCTGAATTGAACGAAGATACTTTTTACATTATGGATTCAGTTCGGCACATTACTGAAGAGGGAAAAGAAAAAACCGGATTGTCTTATCTGCCGACAGGAACAGTCATTTTATCTTCTCGCGCGCCGATTGGCAAAACCGCAATTGCCGGTTGTGAAATGTGTTGCAATCAGGGATTCAAGAACCTTATTTGCTCAGATGCGATTTATAATGAATACCTCTATTTTTTCTTGAAATCAAAAACAGACTATCTCAATTCGTTGGGACGTGGTGCGACTTTTAAAGAAATTTCTAAATCCATCGTTGAAAGCATTAAAATCCCGTTACCTGAAGTAAACCAGCAGAAAGAAATTGCAGAAAAATTCAAGAAGTTAGAGCAGTTGATTTCTCTCCGTAAGCAGCAGCTTGCCAAACTGGACGAACTGGTAAAGGCGCGGTTTGTGGAGATGTTTGGAGTTGTGCATAACAGTGTTCTTTATCCGTATGTTCCTGTAAAAAGTTTTACTTCTGTGGTGAGTGGTGGTACACCGAATAGAAATGTCTCGGAGTTTTGGAACAATGGTAGTATCCGATGGGTGAAAACAACGGAATTGCAAAACAATGTCATTTGTAATACTGATGAAAAAATAACGCAAGCTGGACTTGATAACTCGTCCGCAAAAATTATACCTCCGAATACAGTTTTGATTGCAATGTATGGTCAGGGAAAAACTCGTGGTATGACAGGATATACCTCTATTGAATGCGCGACTAATCAAGCGTGTGCTTGCATTTTGCCTTGTGAACAGTTTAATCAAAATTATCTGTGGCGATATATGATTCTGTCATATGATAAACTTCGTGATATGGCAAAAGGTGGAAATCAGCCCAATCTAAATATCGGAATTATAAAGAACTTTCCGGTTTTAAAGCCACCAATCGAATTACAAAACGACTTTGCCGCCTTTGTGGAGCGTGTAGACCAGCAGAAGCAGACTGTACAGCAAAGTTTAGAAAAGCTGGAATTGATGAAAAAAGCGCTGTTGCAGGAATATTTTGGGTAACTCCCTCAGTCACCTTCGGTGATAGCTCCCTCACGGAGGGACCTTAATGCGGCCGCAAGGCAAAAGCCTCCCTCCTAGAGGGAGGTGGCGCGGCGTTAGCCGTGACGGAGGGAGTTCCAGAAAGGAGCGCGTCCAGATGTCATTGCCATATCAAGGAAAATTGATCCCTCGTGCAAAAGAATTGCGCAAGGACGCAACAAAACAGGAAAATCATCTCTGGTACGATTTTCTGCGCAGCTATCCCGTGCGGTTTCAGCGTCAGAAAACGATTGATGGCTTTATTGCGGATTTCTATTGTCACGTTGCAAGGCTGGTCGTGGAAGTGGACGGTTCACAGCATTATGATGAGCAGGGACTGGCATACGACAAAGAACGCTCCGCCATTTTTGCCGAATATGGTGTGAAGGTGATTCGGTTTTCTAATCTGGAAATAGAGCAGAGCTTTCAAGAAGTTTGCAGTGCAATTGATTTGGAAGTCAGAAAGCGGGTTCAGGAACTGGAAGATACTCCCTCAGTCAAAGCCTAGCGGCTTTGCCAGCTCCCTCTGGGAGGGAGCCTATAACGTAGAGGTAAGGTAAAAGCCTCCCTCTTAGAGGGAGGTGGCACGGCGAAGCGTGACGGAGGGAGTTTCCCTGTAAGCACCATGATTCTGGTGAAAATTCTGAAATACATGTCGAAATTTGCGTCCTTTTGTATAAAACATTGAAATACCATAAGGTGTATGCTACAATGAGGAAAAATATGGTATTTCGACGATGCGAAAGGAGCACATACGATGAACCAGTTTTACAATCAGGATGAAGAAGTTCAGAAAGCCGTAAAAGCAATGTTCGATTTTATAGAAGCGATGAATAAACTGGATTCGAAACATCAACAGCAAGTATTGAATGAAGGTATAAAAGCCGAGATGCTAAAAAGCATCTTAAAAATGCAATAAATGATAAGTTTTAAGAGGTAGAATAATGACGGAAAGTATTTGGATTGCGATTATCGGAGCAGTTGGAGTTATTGGAGCAGCAATCATCGGACTCTTCAAGAAAAGTGATAAATCAAAATCAAATGCAAAAACAACAGTTAATCAAACTGTTACAGGAAATCATAATACGGTTATTGGAATTCAGCGTGACCGAAAGGAAAAGTAATATGTGCAGTGATGTGAAGATTACTCAAAAGGTATTGCCAGGAGCAGGTGGAAATACCGTAGTTGCAAATCAAAACAACTATGGGCTGACTGTGACAGAGGCTACACAAATGGCCTTTCAAATTTTTCGTGAATACTACCCACAATTGCAGAAAGAAGCTCTAGAAGCAGTGCAGAAATTAACAGAGGAACGCCTGAAGATGATTCCGACAGAAAATATTGTTCCACCTAAGGCAAATGTGGTTGTTCCTGTTTTACAGAATGCAAGCCTTACAGAAGAGCAGGATCTTTTGGAAATGTATGCGACGGTATTAGCAAATTCTATGGATAAATTTACAAAAGAAGGAATTCATCCTGGATTTGTTGAAATAATAAAACAGCTTTCATCCGATGAAGCGAAAATCTTGAGATATATGCATCTTCGCACGACACTTCCAATTATTACATTACGTTTTGAAGATGAAAAAGGCGCAGGATTTGATGTTATAAAAAATTATTCTGATGTTGGAGAATTGATAAATTGCGTGGCGCCGCATAATATAGGCCTTTATTTTGATAATTTACAAAGGCTGGGGCTGATTTCAATAGATAATACGGTTGCACTACTTGATAAGAATTTATATGCTCCGTTGAAAAACAATGAATATATTTTGGATGAGATGAAACAGGCTAAAGATCGCCCTGATCAAAATAAGGCGGTTCTGAAAGAAGGTGTGGTTGTACTGTCTGATTATGGAAAGGCGTTTTGTAAGGCTTGTGTAACGATACAATTAATCGTTATGGTAAAAGAACCTACTTGAATTCGTGAATTTCAAAAATAAAAGGAGCTGATTATATGTCCAACTTCTCCTATCTCTCCACCCGCCCCGAATATTCCTTCTTCGCATCTGCCGCCATCGAGGCTGAGAAAGTGTTCTCCACCTCTCCGGCGATGTGCGCGGTGGGGTGCCGGAAGGCGTTGGAGCTGGCGGTGAAGTGGGTGTATGCGGCAGATAAAACCATCACGATGCCCTACAAAGACAACCTGCAATCCCTGCTGCATGAGCCGAGTTTCCGGTTCGCGGTGGACCGGGATGTGTGGAGCGTGCTGCCCAGCATCGTGATGGCGGGCAATCTGGCGGTACATACGGGGCATAGTGTGTCGGCGGCGGATGCAGTGTTCAGCCTGCGGGGGCTGTTCGATTTCATCCAGTGGGTGGATTACTGCTACGGCACGGACTATGTGGAGCGCTCCTTTGACGAAACAGCCATCCCCGGCGAGAAAGTGGCGCTGGACGAAAAGAAGATCCGGGAGCAGGAAAGCCTGCTGACCCAGAAGGATGCCGAGTTGGAAGCCTTGCGCAAGCAGGTGGAGAGCCTTTCGGCGGCGTACACGGCCAGCAAACAGCAGAACCAGCAGAGCCGTAGTTTCACCGCCGCCGACCTGACCGAGGCCGAGACGCGGCAGAAAATCATCGATATCGACCTCAAGGCCATGGGATGGAAATTCACCGGGCCGGATGCCGATGTGCGCACCGAGTACGAAGTGGACAACATGAACGGCGTGCTGGGGCAGAAGGGCTATGCGGACTATGTGCTGATGGGCAAGGACGGCTTGCCGCTGGCGGTCATTGAAGCCAAGCGCAGCACCAAAGACCCCAACATCGGGCGCAAGCAGGCCCAGCTTTATGCAGACTGTCTGGAGCAGAAGTTTGGCCGCCGTCCGATGCTGTTTACCACCAACGGCTACACCACCTATTTCTGGGATGAGCAGAGCGGCCCGCAGCGTGCCGTGAGCGGGGTGTTCTGCAAGGACGACTTGCAGAAGCTGATGAACCGCCGCACCGAGAAAAAGCCGCTGGACACCATCGAAATTGACGATAAAATCACCGACCGCTACTACCAGAAAAACGCCATCCGGGCAGTCTGCGCCCATATTACGCAGGGCTTCCGGCGCAATCTGCTGGTCATGGCTACTGGCACGGGCAAGACCCGCACCGCATCCAGCATGACCGATGTGCTGAGCCGGGGCGGTCATGTGACCAACGTGCTCTTTCTGGCGGATCGCACTGCGCTGGTCAAGCAGGCAAAGGACGACTTCAAGAAGTATCTGCCCGACCAGTCGCTGTGCAACCTGTGCTCCTCCAAGGACGATAAGGCCGCGCGCATCGTGTTTTCCACCTATCCCACCATGCTCAACGCCATCGACAACGCCAAGACCAAGGACGGCGTGCCGCTGTTTTCGCCCGCCCACTTTGACCTTATCATCGTGGACGAGAGCCACCGCAGCATTTTCAAGAAATACCGCGCCATTTTTGATTATTTCGATGCGATTCTGGTGGGTCTGACCGCCACCCCGAAAACCGACGTGGACCGCAACACCTACGACTTTTTCGAGATGGAACATGGCATCCCCACCTACGCCTACGATTACGACACGGCGGTCTACACCGACCATGTGCTGGTGCCTTACTACAACTACGAGGTCAAGACGAAATTCACAGAAGAGGGCATCCACTACGACCAGCTTTCACCGGAGAATAAGGCCCGCTACGAGGACGATTTTGCCGAGGACGACACCCTGCCCACCTTTATCCCATCCGAAAAGCTGAATAAGTTTATCTTCAACGCCAACACCGTGGACACGGTGCTGCAAGACCTGATGGAACGGGGCATCCAGACGGCAGGCGGCGACCGCATCGGCAAGACCGTCATCTTTGCCCAGAACAAGCGCCACGCGGAGTTTATCCGGGAACGCTTCGGCAAGCTCTACCCGCAGCTGGAGACCCAGCACCCGGGGTTCATCCAGCGGGTGGTCTGCGACGACGCCTATGCGCAGTCCATTATTGACGACTTCAAGCAGCCAGACAAGCCGCCGTTTATTGCGGTTTCGGTAGATATGATGGACACGGGCATTGATGTGCCGGAGTGCGTGAATCTGGTGTTTTTCAAAAAAGTGCGCAGCAAAACGAAGTTCTGGCAGATGATAGGCCGTGGCACGCGGCTCTGCCCGTCCCTTGCCTGCGTGGATGCATCGATGGCGAATATACAGGCAAGCGGCGGTTTCTGATTTTCGACTACTGCGGCAACTTTGAATTTTTCCGTCAGAAACCCAACGGCTACGAGAGCGCGGACACCAAGAGTCTGTCCGAGAGCATTTTCTGCAAGCAGGTGCGGATCGCCGCCGCGCTGCAGGATGGAGCCTATGGGGACGAAAAATACCAGAACTGGCGCAAGATCTTAACGGAGACCTGCCGTGCCGAAGTGGGAGCGCTGAATCCGGAGCTGGTATCCGTGCGGCTGCACCGACAGGCCGTGGAACACTATCAAAAGCCGGAAGCCTTTGTCAGCCTGACTGAAACGGACAAGGGTACTCTGATGAAAGAAGTGGCACCACTCATCTCGCTGGACGACAAAGATGAAGCCGCCAAGCGGTTCGATAACTTTGTGTATGGCTTGCTGCTCTGTGAGCTGGAGGGTCTGCCGGGGCTGAGCCGCGCCCAGAAACAACTGCGCAATACAGCGGCAATGCTGGAAGGGAAGGCTACCATCCCGCAGGTGCAGGCAAAGCTGCCCTTCATCCGGGAGGTGCAGACAGACGAATTTTTGACCTCGCATGATCTGCTCCGCTTTGAGGAAATGCGGCAGGAGCTGCGGGAACTCATCAAGTTTCTGGTGGAGGGCGGCGAGGGGCAAAAGCCTGTCTACACGGCCCTTGCTGACCCGGTACTGGAACAGACCGAGGGCAAAACGTTGGATTCCGGCTATGATTTCGGCGAGTACCGGGAACGTGTGAACCGCTACATCATGGAGCACCGCAGCGATACGCTGGCCATCCACAAGCTGACCCAGAACATCCCGCTTTCTCAGGGCGATTACATTGAGCTGGAACACATCTTCACCAGCGAACTGGGCAGTAAAGAAGATTATGCCCGGGAGTTCAAAGACACTCCGTTTGGTCTGCTGGTGCGCAAGGTGGCAAAGCTGGACCACGATGCTGCCATGCAGGCATTTTCCAAGTTCATCAACGATGAATCGCTGAATGCAAAGCAGATCGCGTTCGTGCAGAAGGTCATTCATTACATCGAGCAGAACGGTTATGTGGAAAGCAAAGCGGTGTTGATGAAACCACCCTTTGACCAGCCCATTCTGTTTACCCGCCTGTTTGATGGCAAAACAGGCAGTGAGCTGATGGAGACAATCAATTCGGTGAAAGAGAATGCCACCCATGTGACTGCATAAAGCAGTGGAATGTACTGATAAAAAACGGTATAATGGACAAGGAGCGGATAGACGGTTTCCGCAGCGCCTTTGCGCCGGGAGAAACTTTATTCTGGCAGGTCCCTGCTGCGGCAAGGGAGAGAATGGCGTTTTACAGTGAGAACCTTCCCCGCCTTTTTTCTGAAAAAATCACGGCGGTATTTGCGGTGTCCGACCACTATGCGCTGGAATTTATGCGATTTTTGCAGGGACAGGGCATCCGCGTCCCGGAGGATGTGCAGATCATTGGCTTTGATGATACACTGGCAAGCCGGGAAAGCGTTCCCGCTCTGACCACCATTCATCAGGATGCGGCGCTCCGGGCAAGGGCTGCCATCCGCCGCCTTGAAGCTGCGGGACGGCACCCCCTGCGATGCCGGCATCGTTCTGCCGGTGGAGCTGGTGGAACGGGAAAGCACAAGGAGGCTGCCATGTCAGACTTTATGAGGACCCTTTGCAAAATCGCCATTCCGGTCACCTTACAGGGAATGCTGCAAGCCTCCTTTTCTATCGTGGATCAGATCATGATTGGGCAGCTGGGCGAAGCGGTATTGCAGCCGTGGGACTGTGCAGTAACTTCACTCTTATTTTCTCCGTGATGTCCGGCGCAGTCGGCACGGTTGCCGGTATTCTGATCGCACAGTTTCTGGGTGCGGAGGAGTACACCGAGGCATGGCGCAGTTTGGATGTAAGCCTTGTCTGCGGGGGTGTGTTGGCAGCACTGTTTCTGCTGACGGCAGGGGGCTTCCCGGCGCAGGTCTTGGGACTTTATACGGCAGATGACGCCATCCTCCGTGTGGGGGCGGGGTACTTCCGCATCGTGGCGTTCTCTTATCTGCCCATGGCGGTCAGCACCGTCCTGTCCGCATGGCTGCGCTGCAAGGAACACGCCGCTGTCCCCTTTTGGGCAAGTTTTGGCGCGGTAGCGGCGAACATCGGGCTGAACTATCTGCTCATCTTCGGAAAGCTGGGTGCCCCCGCTATGGGCGTTACCGGTGCTGCCATCGCCACGCTGGTTTCCCAGCTTTTGAACCTGCTTTTGATCTTGATAGGCTTTGCGGTCTGCCTTCAAAAGGAAGCGGAACGCCCGCTCACCGTGGAGATTTGGACACGGTGGGCGGGCGTTTTATGTTTATTTTCCGAGTACAACGGAGAGCCTAATTTCCTTTTCCGCCTCGCTCAGGTCGAACGCACCGCCGTCGGCAACGGTCACGCGCAGCTCGTACAGCGTGCCGGCGGTAAGCTCTGTTACGGTCTTGCCGTCCTCGTCCGTGATCGACCACAGCGCAGGCTCGACCTTTGCCAGCTTGCCGTCTGCGCCGTAGGCGTAGAGGGTCAGCGCGGAGGTGCTTCCGGACAGGTCGTTCATGCGGAAGGCGATGGTGGTGTTGGGGTGGACGTTTTCGACTGTCGCGGTATTGCGCCAGCTTGCAACAGTGCATTCGCCGCCGTCCTGTTCAAACTGTGCCTGCGTCAGCACGTTCCGTGCAGCCTTGTCAAGATCGACCTTGCGGTAGGGCATTTCGGGCAGATAAACAAAGCGGTCCTGCAGGCGCAGCAGCTCCAGATAGCCTGTCGGGCAGTAGAGCGCGTTGCCGCTGTTTCCGGCATACATACCGATTGCCATGTTGTTGTAACCGTATTTATTGGAAACATCCATCGTGAAAACGGTCTCGCCAGTTTCAAAATCCAGAATGATGTACTGCCACATGCCGCTTTCCAGATCCTGCACATAGCCGTAAATATAGCCGGTTGCTGTGGAGAGCTTCATAATCGATGTGTCGCTCAAGTCATTTCGAGACAGATGCTCTTCATCTCATAGCCGCTATCGGTTTTCACGGTGTCCACGCGCTCGACGCCGGGCGCAATCATGCAGTTGCCCTTTGTCAGCCAGTTCATGTCATAGATGTTGGCGTAGCTCTGGATGGAGGAGTCGTTGTTGGGGTCTGCCAGACCTGCGTTGCCCGCGCCGAACCAGTTGCAGACGATGGTGCTTACGGTGCCTTCGCCGTCATCATAGACGATGGCAGAGTTCTCAACGGCTACCTGATAGCCCTCGGGCAGATCATCCAGCACCGGGGTGCTTGCCACCACCTCGCCGGTCTTCATATCGAGCGCAAGAAGGTTCACGGGGTCCTGATTGTCGGTGAACAGCACAAGGTTCGGCGTCAGGGTGGGAGAGCAGCCGCCGCCCCATGCAAGACCGCCGCCGGTGGTCTTATCGCCTTCGCCGCTCACCTTTGCGCCCACGCTCTTGTACGGCGTGCACCACACAACGTTTACGCCGTCCTCTGCGCGCAGAAGATAGCAGTTCTGGTTGGTCAGGATGACCGCACCCTCCTTGGAGGCGGCGATGCCGTTTTCTGCACCCTCGCCGGGGGTCAGTTCGTGGACAAAGACCGCCTTGGAAAGGTCTGTCTGCTTGCCGTTCAAAATTGCATCAATGGCGGAATGGGCAATATAGCCGATAACGCCCTGCTGCTGGCGCTGCGGATAAATGCGGAAGCCGCCCGTTGCAAACCAGAGGTTCCATCGTAGTCAAAAACCACGGACAGAAGATTCTGGGTCAGCTCCTTGCCAAGTGCAGCCTCGGCGGCAGCCTTGATGTCGATGTCCAGCACCTTTTCAAATTCGGGCAGCACGTTGCCGCTTTCGTCTGTTGCGCGGAGCATCAGCACATGATTGTTGCTCGTGGGGCAGACGATGCGGTTTTCCGAGTCCAGGAACGTATAGGAGCTCTGGATGACGTAACCGCCGCCGTCATGCTTCTTCGGGGAGAAATAGCCGAGCGTCTTTGTTTCTTCGGCGTTCAGATCCCGGATGGCGATGCCGCCAAGCAGCGGCACAACGGCATGACCGTAGCTGTCAAAGTAGATGGCGGGAGAAGCGTTTGCGTTCGTTTTCTCGTAGGAAACGTTGATCTCGGGGTAGATGCCCAGCGGCAGGATCTCATCCGTCGAGTCAGTATTGTAGCCGTCATGGTGGATGTTGGCATCGCTCTTTGCCATGTAGGGGTTCTCATCTACCTGCTTGGGGTGCAGGGCTTTCACGGGCAGTGCCGTAGAGGTGGGTTCCTCCGCCGCGGGCTGTACCGCAGCAGGCTGTGCGGGAGCTGCCGAAGCGGCGCTGCTGTCCGCAGGGGGCTGCGTTCCGCCGCAGGCAGCCATGGAAAGGCACAGGGCAGCTGTCAGGGACAGGCTTAACGCAGAATGGATGATATTTCTCTTTTTCATAAACCGTTCTCCTTGTTGTGTTCGTTGCGGTCAGACCGGAGCGGCGCTTTCTTGTCCAGCCAGCTGCAAAAGCCCTGCCGTAAAGCGTCTTCGGTCACCGGCTCGAGCAGAAAGTAGTCTGCGCGCAGCCGGAAGGCGTGGAGCGAAAAATTCAGGTCACTGCACCAGATGATGCGCGTTTGGGGGCAAAGTGTGCGCAGATGCTCTACCGCGTTCAAGCCATCGACACCCGGCAGGGCAATCAAGGCATTGGTCAGCGGCTCGTTGTGTGCGGCTTCAAAAAAGCTTTCCTGATCGCGGTAACAATCCATTTGGGGAAACAAACAATGCTCGGCGCAGAACCGTAGGAGCTGCTCTGCTAAAAAGGCTTCCTGCGCCATGCTGTTTGTCAGCACGGCGATTCGATGCACAACACCCCTCCTTTCCTTCTGCCGTCGTTGGTTTTTTTCTGTCTTCAGTATACGGGCAGGCGCAGCTTTTCAAGGCATTTGGCACGAAAGCCCGGTTTCCGGCACGAAATCCCGGTTTCTGCTGCGACAGAACCGGGCAACTGTGCTATAATCAGGATGAAAGATTTTATAAAGGAGGTTGGAAGCTGTTTGTAAGCAGCTTTCCGGTATAGCATGAGAATTGCAATTGTCGATGACCTCGATGCGGAGCGCGCGCAACTGAAAGAGCGCCTGGTGCGGCAGCTGCGCGCGCGCGGCACAGAGGCGGAGCTTCTGGAATTTGACAGCGGAGAGGCTTTTCTGGCGGCAGAAACGAGCAGCGTTTTTCCGCCGCATTTCTGGACATTTACATGGAAGGCTTAAGCGGCATGGAGGCGGCAAAGGAGCTGCGAAAAACCGATGCAGACTGCCTTCTGGTTTTTACCACGACCTCGACAGACCATGCGCTCGAGGGCTTTCAGGTGCGGGCGCTTCATTATCTGGTCAAGCCCTTTTCCGAAGCCGAGCTTTCTGCCCTGCTGGATGAAATGCTCGCAAAGCTTCCGCGCCCGGAGCCGGTTCTGGTGGTAAAAGTCGACGGCAGCGACATCCGTTTGTGCTATCGGGATATTATATCCGCCGAGCACTTCGCCCACATGATCAACATCCGCACCACTGCCGGCAAAACGCTTGCTACGCGCCAGAGCTTCAAAGCGTTCACCGAGCCGCTCAAAAAAGATCCGCGCTTTTTTGTCTGCGGACGTGGCGCGATCATCAATATGGAGAATGCTGCCGATTTTCAGGCTGCCGCCTTCTGTATGACGGACGGCAGCCGCGTCTATGTCAGTCAGGAGCTTTTGAAAGCTGCCCGGCAGGCCTTTATGGAATTTCTGCTGCAAAGGGGGCGTGCGGATTGAAGGATGTTCTGCGCCCGATCCTGGAGCTTACCGTTGTGTTTCCCGGCCTGCTGCTCGCGTATTTTCCGGTGCGCTCCTATCTGAAGCAGTCTTCCGCAAAGCTTGCGGTATGGGAGGTGCCGCTGCTGTTCGGGCTTTGCCTTGGCGGCGGGCTGTTTTGCTATCATTTCGGTCTCTCGACCGCGTTCCCCTTGCTGCTCATAACGATTGTGACAATTTTCCTGTATCTCAAAACGCTGCGGCTCTCTCTCTGGAAATCCGGGACCATCGCGCTGGCGGTCTGCGCGGTATTTGCGTGCCTGAACAGCTTGTCCCGCGCCGTTGGTACGGTAATCACGATCCGGCTGCAGCTGCCGCCGGACAAGCCGTGGTTCTGTTTTGCTGCCTGCATCTTTTATAATGCGGTCTGCTGGCTGACCGCTGCCGCCGCCTATTATCCCGCCACCCATGCAGTGCGCGCGATGGTGGAGGATGACAATTTTGCGCAGACGTGGTATGTGTTCTGGGTACTGCCGCTGGTGTTCATCCTGCTGAACCTTTTTATAACCCCGCGCTACCAGATAACGCTCCGGACAGGGCGGGTCTTGCAGGTCTACATCGTTATGAGCATCGCGCTTTTGTTTCTGATGTTCATGTTCAATGCGATCTTTCTGCTGATGGCAAACAGCCTTAACCGGAATGCGAGATTGCAGCAGGAAAACCAGTTTCTTTCCATGCAGCAGCAGCGCTATGAAAGCCTGAAAAACGCCATTGATGAAGCCCGGCAGGCGCGGCACGATATGCGCCACCAGCTGAATCAGATCTCCGCACTGGCCGAGGCAGGAGATCTGGATAACCTGAAGGCTTACCTTGCAAAAACGGTCTCCCGGATCCCGGATCTGGATATGAATTTCTGCGAAAACCGTGCAGCGGACAGTGTTGTCGGCTATTATTGTGCCCTTGCAAAGCGTGAGGGTGTTCCCTTTTGTGCCAAACTCGACTTACCACAGGTGCTTCCTGTGGACGAGATCGATCTGTGTCTGGTGCTGTCTAATCTTCTGGAAAACGCATTCGAAGCCAGCCTGCGCACCGCACCCGTCCGGCGCAAGATCGCGATCACCGCGTATGTCCATGCCGAGCGGCTTCTTCTGGTCGAAGTGGAAAACGCATTTGACGGCGCAGTTCACGAAAAAAGCGGGGTGTTCCGCTCTTCCAAGCGAAGGGAAAACGGGATCGGCATCCAGTCTGTCCGCCATATTGCAGAAAAGACCGGCGGGGCAAGCACGTTTACCTATCAGAACGGCATTTTCTCAGCCAAAGTTATGCTCTGCGGATAAGGAGCCTTTTGCTTGGCGGGAATTTTTATGCCGGATTTTACAAAAATTCACGCTGGCAGGGTTGCCGCCGCATACCGGATGTGCTATGATGAAGTGCAAAATTTGAAGCGGAGCGATGGATTTTGATTTGTCAAGCTCGCGGAATCAGGAGGAACTACCCATGCAGAAGAATTATGTACAGGAAATTCTGAGCATCATTCACAGCGGTCTGCCCAAGGCGGAACTGGCTGAAAAACTGTCTGATTACCATGAAAAAGATCTGGCGGATGCGTTGGAGGCGCTGACCCCCGCTGAACGCCAGTCGCTCTATTCCATTCTGGGTGTGGATACCGTTGCCGAGATCTTTACCTATCTGGACGATGCCGAGCCGTACCTGAAGGAGCTGCCCAGCCACGAGGCCGCCAAGGTCATTTCCAACATGGACTCGGACGATGCGGTGGACGCACTGGAGGATCTTGACGATACCGATAAAAACGAGATCGTCAACAAGCTGGACAAGGACTCGGTGGAAGATGTGAAGATGCTGCTCTCCTATGACGAGGATGAGATCGGCAGCAGGATGACCACCAACTACATCTCCATCAAAAACGATATGACCATCCGGCAGGCGATGAGCGAGCTGGTAAAACAGGCCGGAGAAAACGACAACATCTCCACCCTGTATGTGGTGGATAAAAACGAGCACTTCTACGGCGCCATCGACCTGAAAGACCTCATCATTGCCCGGGCAGAGGAAAGCTTGGAAAGCCTGATCGTCCGCTCCTATCCCTATGTCACAGACCGGGAGCAGGTCAGCGATTGTATCGACCGTATCGTGGACTACGCGGAGCGCAGCCTGCCGGTGCTGAACGATGCCGGTAAGCTGGTGGGCATCATCACCTCGTCCGATGTGGTCGAGCTGGTCGATGATGAGATGGGCGATGATTACGCAAAGCTGGGCGGTCTGACCGGCGAGGAGGATCTGAACGAAAACGTATTTGAAAGCGTGAAAAAGCGTCTCCCGTGGCTGATCGCGCTGCTGTTCCTCGGGATGCTGGTCTCCTCGGTCGTCGGCGCGTTTGAATCGGTGGTAGCGGTGCTGCCGGTGGTCATCTGCTTCCAGTCCATGGTGCTGGATATGGCCGGTAACGTCGGTACCCAGTCGCTGGCGGTGACCATCCGTGTGCTGGTGGACGAAAATCTGACCCTTTCCAAAAAATTGCAGCTGCTCTGGAAAGAGACCCGCGTGGGGCTTTTGAACGGCGCCATTCTGGCCGTGATGGCCTTGGGCTTTCTGGCTGCTACATCCACTTTTTCAAGGGCTATGTCTGGACCTCGGCCTTTTTGCTGTCCGGCTGCGTCGGGCTGTCGCTGATCGTGTCCATGGTCATTTCCAGTCTGGTGGGCACGCTGATCCCGATGCTGTTCCACAAGATCCATATCGACCCGGCGGTCGCTTCCGGCCCGCTGATCACCACGATCAACGATCTGGTGGCGGTCGTGGTCTACTATGGCCTTGCCATGGTCGTGCTGATCGATCTGTTCCACCTTGCATAACAGATACATCAAACAGGGCACTCTCCCCGGAAGGAGTGCCCTGTTTTTCTTTGCTGCGCAAACTTTTGCTAACAATGTTAATACATCCTAACATCGTTAAAAAATGTTGAAAAACCCCGAAAGTGTGCTACAATACAAAGATAAAGAACCCGCCCCGCTCCGGGCGCGGGCACTCAGATAGGAAACACAGAAACGAGGGGTAAATATGTTTGATACAAAAAAGCTTGCACTGTTTTTGGGCGGTGTGGTGTTCGGCTCTGCCGGCTTCAAGGTGCTGTCCAGCAAGGACGCCAAAAAGGTCTACACCCAGACCACCGCTGCGGTGCTGCGGATGAAGGACTGCACCATGCAGACCGTGAA
>ENA-OQIO01000293-OQIO01000293.1-human-gut-metagenome-genome-assembly--contig:-NODE-293-length-27389-cov-3.410315_pt1 | contig 27389 bp, 29 predicted proteins | sample MGYA00242573_ERZ504737 | MGnify/ENA primary metagenome ERZ504737 (study PRJEB26092, sample SAMD00036203) | human gut metagenome | host: Homo sapiens | study: EMG produced TPA metagenomics assembly of...
TTTATGTTAGTGCGCCCCAAAAACCCTTTTTCTATCGAAAAAGGCTTCTTTTAATTATCGTTAATTTCAATATCTCCTGTATCGGTCGTTACCGTAAGCGTAACGCCTGATGAATCGTCACTGCCGTTTACATCCTCGTTGCCCGTGTCCGCCTCGCTGATAATTTTTGTGTTTAAAACATTATCAACTTCGATATCGCCCGTATCGGTTTTCAAAGATGAATTTTCATAAGGTTTTGCGTTTTTGATTGAAATATCACCAATATTCGTAGAGATATCAAATTTTCCGCCGAGACTTATCGCTTCAAAATCACCCGTGCCCATTTGAACATTAAGCAAAGAATTATATTCAGTTTCAAAATCAATATCGCCGTAATTTACATTAATATCAACCGGAAAATCAAAGCCTTGCGGAATTTTAACAACAATATGAAGGCCTTTAAATTTTATCGCCCTTGCCCAGCGAAACGTTGCTTTGCCGTAGATTTCGTTAAGCTCAAGCGTTTTATTCTTAATTTCTCCCGAAAACTTATTATCGTTTGCGCCGAAAACAGTAACGCCGACATTTCCGTTTTGGCTCGGCTTAAACGTCACATCTGCGCAGCCGCAGTCAATTTTCATATTTTGAAAATCATTTATACTATACTCTTTCTGAAAAACTACTGTTTTTAAATCATCTTCCCTTTCATCAAGCATATCTTCAAGTTTATCGCCGCCGACTATAAAAAGCGACATAACCCCAAGCAAAAAAAAGTGCAACAGCGGTTAAAACGGCAATTAATGCAATTATGATTTTTTTACTTTTATTCATCAATCTCAATTCCTTTCAACGAAAAAACAAGCTTTGCAATTTGGCACGCAATCGCATAAACAATCCAAAGCACCCAAGTGATATACCAAGCGCCTGTAAGAAAACTTAAAAGAAGATAAATAACAAGTACAACACCCGACATAATACTGCAAATTCGTTTATACAAGTTGCTTTCCGGAGTGTCCGATTTCTTTTCATCCTCAAATTTCGGCTTTGCAATCGCACCGAAAACTATAAGCATTGTTGCAACAGCAATCATAACGAAAAACAAAACAATACTCAGCTTTTCATTTTTTAAAACTACAAAAGGAGTAACAGATAAAATATATAAGCATATTCCTATACTTAAAAGCACGGCAAATCTGATTTTATATTTATGCCTGATTTTAAACTTTTCAGCCTCGCTGAAGGAATCGCCGTCGGTTTGCTCTGCATTTGAATCTATATTATAGCTGTAATCATTCTCTTTTTCTTCGCCGAAAAGCTCAGCGGTAGTAACATTATAAAGATTGCAGATAGGAATTATTTTATCAAAATCCGGAGTTGTTTGGTCAGTTTCCCATTTTGACACGGTCTGCCTTGTTACGCCAAGCTGCTCCGCCGCCTTTTCCTGAGAAAGACCTGTCGTTTTTCTTAAATCGTAAAGTCTTTGTCCAAGAGACATATCTATCACCTCTGGGTTAAATATAACATAAAAGAACAAAGTAATCTATATTTTTTACGTGGAATTTTGTCAACTGAACTTAACATTCGCCTTTTTAAACCAAATATCGTGCAAAACAACGTAAGGTGGCATTTGCAATGTAATAAAATTATTAAAATTTTTCAAAATATTTGACTGAACAATACATAATTGTTATAATTATTAAATACATAATTTTAAAATATATAATTAAGGAGTAGAACGGATTGGAAACGGCTTTATCATTTTTGACAGGTGTGCTTAGATATGTGCTTCCTGTTTTGGCTGTAATTATACTATTCACCTGCATAATATCTTTATTCAGAAACAGACCGAGACTTCACAAGCTTGCTCAGCTTGTTGACCAAAACAACGGTTCTATAATTGACATTGACAGATGGGAAACATCAATAGGAAAAAGTAAATCTAACGATATTGTTTTGCCTATGCCGAATGTATCACGTTTTCACGCAGTTATTGCAAAGAAGAGAAAGGAATGGGTTATAACGGACACTTTTTCCAAAACAGGCATTAAATTAAATGACAGAAGTGTTCACGGAAGTGCCGTTATTGAGGACGGCGATATTATCACAATAGGTTCAATCCCTTTGAAATTTTTATGTGCCGAGGCTGTTTCGGCAAGTTCAAAAACTCAAATGAGAAATGAGGCGAGCGAATTGAAACAAAATACAGGCAATGTTGCTTATGCGGTTTTGGTAGACGTAAAAACTCACAGACCTATTTATTTAAGAAAAAAAGACGTGCTTATCGGCAGGGGTCAAAATTCAGACATACAAATCAATCTTGACACAATCAGCAGTGAGCACGCAAGAATACATTTAACATCTCGTGGCTGGGCGCTTTCGGATTTAAACAGCCACAACGGAACGAAGCTAAACGGCAGATTTATTACTCAGCCGCAGCTCATTTTTGACGAGGACACAATCACCTTCGGTGACAGAGTTTTTGTATTTTATGAAAAATAATTAAGGAGAAACACGAATGGCAAATAAGGCTAAAAAAATACCGCATATAAAGCCTATTAATAATTTTGCAATGCTGTTTGTTTTGAGCATTTTTCAACTTATTACAGGCTTCGAGGCGGCAAGCGCCCATAATGATTTTTCAACAAAAGCAATGCTTGCAAATATTGTGCTCATTGCGCTTGAATGGGTTTACGTGACGCTTTTATATGTAACTGTTCACAGAAGAAATTTTGAACTTGAATTTATTGCATTTTTTCTTTCCGGTGTCGGACTTACGGTTATAGGCTCGGTCAACCCGAAAGCTTGCTTTAAGCAGTTAATAATTTTGGCAGTCAGCGTTGTTGCTTATACCGTTTTCACATTTGTTTTAGGCGACGTTGATTTATGTATGAAATTGAGACTGCCCGTTGCAATCGCAGGATTAATTTTGCTTGCAGTCAACCTTGTATTCGGCACGGAGAAATACGGAGCAAGAAACTGGATAGGTATTGGCTCATTCACTCTCCAACCGTCGGAATTTGTAAAGGTTGCGTTTATCTTTGTCGGTGCGGCAACGCTTGAAAAAATTCAAACTTCTAAAAATATAATCCGTTTTATTATATTCTCGGTTGCCTGCGTGGGTGCGCTTATCTTAATGCGTGACTTCGGTGCGGCACTCATATTTTTCATCACATTTTTAATAATCGCATTTATGAACTCCGGCGATATTAAAACGGCGGGCTTAGCTGTTGCGGCGGCAGGCTTAGGCGGCGCCATTGTAATCAAATACAAACCGTACGTTACGGCACGTTTTTCAATATACCGCCATATTTGGGAGGATACTTACGGAAAAGGATATCAACAAACCCATATTTTAACAGGCATTGCCTCCGGCGGTCTTTTAGGCCTTGGAATAGGCAACGGCAATATACGCAAATTCTTTGATGACTATCTTGTTTATACAGATGACGTTTTCGGCGTAATTTGTGAGGAATGGGGCTACATTTTTGCAGTAGTTCTTGTTCTCTCGTTTGTTGCAATTGCAGTTTCCGCCCTTGTAAATTCAATTGCGGCAAGAAGTACGTTTTATTCAATTGCGGCAGTTGCAGGCGCCGGAATGCTCCTTTTCCAATGTGCGCTTAACATTTTCGGCATAACGGACGTTTTACCGCTTACGGGTGTTACTCTTCCTTTCGTCAGCCAAGGCGGTACCTCGCTTATGAGTTGCTGGCTTGTTTTGGCATTTATCAAGGCGAGTGACGTACGCACCTATAGCTATCTCGGAGGTGTTAAAAAGAAATGAAAATGATAACAAGAAGGGGTATTTTCCTTTGGATACTTGTATTTGCCTTCGTTTTCGGCTTGGGATTTTTAACTTACAGCCTTATGACCGACGGTTCAAGCTGGGTTATGCAACCTTACAACAGCCACCTTTACTATAACGGCGAACTAATCGGCGCAGGCAAAATCACCGACAGAAACGGCAGAAGCCTTGCCGAAACAAATAACGGCAAAAGAGAATACAATGATTCGTTAACGACAAGAAAGGCTACGCTTCACGCAGTAGGCGACCTTCAGGGCTTTATTTCAACAGGCGTTCAAAACGTGTATAAAGCAAAGCTTACAGGGTATAATTCGCTTACAGGCATTTACAGTGTTATTAAAAACGGAAGCGGCAACGATATGCAATTGACGCTTGACGCAGATGCCTGCGATGTTGCATACAAAGCACTTTCAAATTACAAAGCAGGAACAGTCGGCGTAATCAACTACAAAACGGGCGAAACGCTTGTTATGGTTTCAACCCCAAGCTACGACCCGCAAAATAAGCCGAGCGATATAGACGATAACGAGGAATATGCAGGCGCATACATCAACAGGCTTTTAACAGGTCTTTACACCCCCGGCTCAACCTTTAAAATTGTTACGGCAATTTGCGCTATTGAGAATATTCCGGACATTTATGACAGAACCTTTAAATGTACAGGCGAATACGACCCGGGTGTAGGTACTCCTATCGAATGTAACGCAAGGCACGGCACGCTCACATTTAAGCAGGCGCTTGCAAAATCGTGCAACTCCACCTTTGCGCAATTGCTATTGAATTAGGCCCACAAAAGCTTGCAGACACGGCTAAGGAACTTGGTCTTACATCTCCGGTTTCGCTTAATAATGATATACAATCTTCAACAGGCAGATTTTTCCTTGAAAAAAGTGACGCTGACGATTATGTTGGATGGACCGGCATAGGTCAGGGCGACACACTCGTATCCCCTATCGCTATGCTTAGACTCGCCGGCGCAATCGCAAACGACGGCACGGCGGTTTCGCTCAATCTTGTGGAAAGTTTTGCGACGAAGGCAGGCAAGGCGCTTGACCTTGGTTTTACAACTAAAGAAACACCGCTTCTTTCAAGCGACGTCGCAGGCAAAATGAAAAAGCTTTTGAGAAATAACGTTAAGACCCAATACGGCGATTACAATTATGAAGGTTTGCACCTTTGCGCTAAATCGGGTACAGCTCAAATAGACAACATTGATTCGCATAACACTGCTTGGTTCGTCGGCTTTATGGATGATGAGGAGCACCCGTATGCATTTGTTGTTCTTGTGGAATACGGCAATTCAGGCTCGCAAACGGCAGGCCCTATTGCAAACAAGGTGCTTCAGGCACTTGTAAACAAATAAAGCACCTTTAGAGAGGGTGAACAGATGGATAATCAAACTAATGAAAACGAAATATTTAACGAGGATAAAAAGGAGCGTGCTCTTTTAATCAGCGTTGACACAGGAGATTTTAACGCCGAGGTTTCTATGGAGGAACTTGAGGAGCTTGCAAAAACGGCAGGCGCCGAAGTTGTCGGCACATCAATCAAAAAAGGCAGACTCCCGTTGCCGCAACATATATTGGCAAGGGTGCGCTTTATGAAATGACTCGCTTTTGTGAAAATATGAATATTGATTTAATTATTGCAGACAGCGAGCTTTCACCTGTTCAAATTCGCAATCTTGAGGACGAAACAAACACAAGAGTTATTGACAGAACAACGCTTATTCTTGACATTTTTGCAGGACGTGCACGTTCAAAGGAGGGTAAGCTTCAAATCGAACTTGCCCAGCTTAAATATTCTCTTCTCCGCCTTACGGGAAAGGGCACTCAGCTTTCAAGGCTCGGCGGAGGCATTGGCACAAGGGGTCCGGGTGAAACAAAGCTTGAAAGCGACAAAAGGCATATCAGGCGAAGAATACAAAATATTAGGCAGGAGCTTGACAAGGTCAAAAGCAGACGTGAAATGATTCACGAAAGAAGAAAGAAAAACGGCGCTTTATCCGTCGCAATAGTCGGCTACACAAATGCAGGCAAATCAACACTTATGAACAAGCTTACCGATGCAGGAGTTTTGCAGGAGGACAAGCTTTTTGCAACCCTTGACCCGACTGCAAGAAAGCTTAGTCTTCCAAACGGACAAAGCATTATGCTTATTGACACCGTTGGCTTTATTTCAAGGCTTCCGCACCAGCTTGTTGACGCTTTTCGTTCCACTTTGGAGGAAGCAACATACGCAGATGTAATTTTAAACGTTTGCGACACCTCAAGCCCTTATTGCTACGACAATATCGACGTTACAAAAGAAATTTTATCATCACTTTTTCCCGACGGCGCAATCACTGTTCCCGTTATAACGGTATTTAACAAATGTGACATTACACACAGTCCGTCTGCCATTGCATTTCCGTTTGCAGACGCTAAAACAAGCGTGAAAATCAGTGCAAAAACAGGCGAGGGATTAGATGAATTACTCCTTGCAATTCAAAATGCGTTGCCGCAAACTAAAAAAAGATTAAAGCTTTTAGTGCCGTTTAGCAAAGGCTCAATTCTTGCAGACATAAGGCAAGACGGGGTTATCCACAGTGAGGAATACACTCCTGACGGAACACTTATTGACGCAACGGTTGATATTATTTATTTAGAAAAAAATAAGCAATATATAAAAATTATAGATGAAAGCGTATAGAAAAAACAAATAACAAAGTTCTACACGCTGTACCGGAAGACTTCGAGAAAGTGAGATAAATTTCGTATTTTGCGAGTGGGTGCTGTACGTTGGTACTGCCCCGACAAAAGACGGAAAGCGCCAAAAATGGCGAGGACTCGATGTCCTTGGCATTTTTCCAATCCCTCCGAGTGCAACAAGTTGCACCCACCTCCCTTTGCAAGGGAGGCAAAGAGGTTTATTAATAATATTCGGCGCGGTTTAGCCGCTTTATCGAAGTCTAAAATTATAGATGAATAAGCAATAGTAGCATTTCATATTATTATTTAGGTGATACTATGAAAATGCTTACTTTAAAATTAACGCCGAAAAGGATATTCGGCATAGTTCTTTTGCTTGTGGGAATTATCGTTATATCGGTAACGTTTGTATCAAACCATACGAGCGAAGCACAAAGTGTATCGGCAGTAATAAGCGCAAAGACCGACAGCGAAAGGCGAGCGTATTTAAGCAAATACGGCTACAAGCTGGCAAGCGACTGCGAGCAAAAGGAAATTACCATTCCTAAGAAATGGAATGATGTGTATAACAGCTATAACCAAATTCAAAAAAATCAAGGCTTTGATTTGACTGATTACAAGGGGCAAAAAGCAACGCTTTATACCTACACAGTCACAAATTATAAAGCAATGGTGGCTGCATTGTTGCCGATATGCTTGTTTGTGAAGGAAAACTTATCGGCGGCGATATTTGCAATCCATCTGCCAAAGACGGTTTTTTAGTAGGGTTTGAGGAAAACGAATAAACAAATATTATGGAAAGATTAGATAAAATAATTGCCACCGCTCTTCAAATTTCAAGAAAAGATGCAATAGCGCTTATTAAAAGAGGAAGAATAGCGGTAAATAAAGAAACAATCAAAGACCCAAAGGCAAAGTTTGACGAGAACGGCTCCGTGCTTTTTTGCGATAACGAGCAAATATACTATAATAAATATGTATACATTATGATGAATAAACCCAAAGGTGTGATTTCAGCTTCAAACGGAAAAGGAGAAAAGACGGTTGTTGACATTTTACCGCCCGATATGAAGCGTAAAAATCTATTCCCTGCCGGCAGGCTTGATAAAGACACAACAGGCTTTATGCTCATTACCGACGACGGCGAACTTGCACACTCGATATTAAGTCCTAAAAATCACATTCCGAAAACGTATATCGCAAAGCTTGACAAACCGTTTAACGATGAAATAATCAGGGAATTTGAAAAAGGAATAGAGCTTAAAGACGCCAAATGCCTGGGCGCAAGCCTTGAACCGGTTGACGGTGATTATCAGGTAGGAAAGGTCATTATTAAACAGGGGATGTATCATCAAATCAAACGGATGTTTTCTCATTTTTCAATAAACGTTGTTGAACTTAAAAGGATAAAAATGGGTTCGCTTGACCTTGACGAAAATTTAAAAATGGGAGAATGTCGATATCTTACAAAAGAAGAAATTTCTTCTCTTTGTGACAAATGACAACAAATTCTGCTACTTTTATTCAATTTAACAACAATATATTGTGTTTATCTCTAAACAATTTCACCATTCATAACAAGTTGCACAAAAAAGTGCAACTTTTTTTTGTTAAAATGGTTGCAATATGATTAATCTTCTTGTATAATATGAACAAGTAGGGCATAAACTTTTTGTGCAATATTTCTTTGTGCATACTGCCCAACTAAACAGAGAGGTGAATATAATGCCAAACAGATTATTCCAAGGAATAGTAAATCAAATGCGTGAAGCAATCGACAGAAATATCGGCGTTGTTGACGAAACAGGTACGGTTATTGCGTGCAGTGAGCTCGGCTTAATAGGAGAAATTCGCAAGGGCGTAATCTCTGCCGGCGTTTTCAGTACAAATCAAACCTGCGTTGATAATGCAACATATACCACATTTGACGTACTTGTCCGCCCAGAATATGCAGTATTTGTTGACGGAACGGATGACCTTGCACATCATTATTCTTCGCTCATTGCCGTTGCTCTTGACCAAATAAAGCAAAACAATGACGAAAAATTTGACAGGTCAAACTTTGTTAAGAACGTTATTTTGGACAACATTCTTCCGGGCGATATTTATATTAAGTCAAGGGAACTTCATTTCAACAACGATGCATCAAGAGTTGTATTTTTAATCAGGACAACCCAGGAAACGGAAATTTCTGTTTTTGACATTATTCAAAACTTCTTCCCTGATAAGAGTAAGGATTTCGTTATCAATGTAAACGAAAGCGACATCGCTCTTGTTAAAGAAGTTAGACCTAACGTTGATATTAAAGACCTTGAAAAGCTTGCACGTTCAATCAACGATACCCTTTTGTCTGAGTTTTATTTCAATGCAATTATCGGTATCGGCACTTGTGTAACAGGCATTAAGGAGCTTGCTCATTCATTTAAGGAAGCTCAGGTGGCACTTGAAGTAGGTAAGGTTTTTGATACTGAAAAAACAATTATCAGCTATGAAAATCTCGGCATCGCAAGGCTTATTTATCAGCTTCCGACAACTCTTTGCGATATGTTCCTTAAAGAGGTGTTCAAGCGTGGCTCTATCGAATCGCTTGACCAGGAAACGCTTTTCACTATTCAAAAATTCTTTGAAAACAACCTTAATGTTTCTGAAACATCAAGAAAGCTTTTCGTTCACAGAAACACTCTTGTTTACAGGCTTGAAAAAATCAAAAAACTCACAGGTCTTGACCTTAGAGAATTTGATGACGCTATTGTATTTAAGGTAGCGCTTATGGTAAATAAATACCTTGCATCAAGCCCGGTTAAATATTAACAAGCTATCGGCCGTCAGTAATGACGGCTGTTTTAGATTATGGTGAAATTATGAGTAAAAAAAGATTGACTGAGAAAAAGGAACAAAGCGCAAGGCTTGTTTACAGCGATTTAAGCTTAAAACAAGGATTTAAAAAGTTTCTTTTAAATCCTATGTATATTTTCCCCGTTCTTATTAGCACAATTTTGTGCTATGCATATTATCTTGCTCACGAAACGGTAACAATCGACTCGCTTTCAAGTGACAGATATTATCACGGCTTACTTGTTGCACAGGGCAGGCTTACAGCAACAATTATAGAAAATTATTTAGGCTTTGAACATTTGCCGATTGCAGTTGAAAATATAATAGGTCTTATTTGCTTTATTTTGGGAGCAACTGTATTTTGCATAATATTTGACAAAGCAAAGCCTCAAAGCAATGTTTTGCCTTATACCTTTTCCACCTGCCTTTACATAACTTTCCCACTGATGAATGAATATTTTATGTTCAAAGGCTCAGTTTTAACCACCGGAGGCTCAATTCTTTTAGTATCTTTTGCACTTTATTTTGCACTGAAAATTAAAAATTTGATTGCCTCAATACTTATTTCTTCTATTTTTATATTCTTTGCATATTCATGGTATGAATCGTTCATTTTAGTTTATATCGGCGCAGTATTTTTACTTCTTATACTTCTTGCTGACGGTCAAAAAAGCCAAAAAGAATTATTTTTCAACGGTTTTTGGCTTGCACCGACTTTATTTTTAGGATTTTCTTTAGAGGAAATAATATCAAACGCAATAATAAATATATGCAATATTACACAAGATAACAACAACGCTGTCGGTACTGCTTGGCTTTCAAGCTCTGCCACATTAAAATCATTTTTTTATGATTTTATATATTCATTTGTATCTAAAATATTTTGCTATGCCCCATTTACAATTTTATTTATTTTTCTCGCCGTTGCATTTGTTTTGATGATACTTCAAACCAAGAACACGAAAAAACCTATTCTCATTTTCTTTTATTTTGGCCTTGCACTTACTGTTTTCTTTTTAAGCATTTATCGGGGAGCGGAATTGGCATACAGAACCGAGCAAGGAATCCCGTTTTATATCGGTGCAATTACCCTGCTGCTTTCATCAAAAATCATTAATTCAAACGGCAAAAAAGCTTTAAAAATAATTGCTTCGCTGTCGCTTGTCATAATATTAACAGTTCAAATTTGCTCATCAAATTATTGGTATCACGTAAACGTTTTAAGAGATATAGAAGAAAAGCAAGTCGTTTGTAATATTGCAAAAGACCTTGAAAAATATGATAAAAATAAGCCCGTCATTTTTATCGGCTACTATCAGCTTTCTAATAATATTGAAGATAAATACGCTGTTAAAAAAGACAGTGTGGCAGGCAAAATAATTAACTATACCTCTAAAAAAGCGAAAAAGTCATATACTTATACCACTTGCCAGACATCAATCAGTTCTTACATTTCTTGGTCGATTTATTCGTTTTCAAGCGCAAATGTTGAACTTAAAAAGTTTTTCAATTCATGCGGCTATGATTTCAAGCTTGGCTCAAATAAGCAATTTGAAGAGGCAACAAAAAAATATATAAATATTCCCTCGTATAATGACAGCGGTTATATTTTAGACACAGGCGATTATATTGTTGTCAAGGTCGGCAACTATACACCGAATTTCTATGAATTTTTATATGAGTAACAGCCACAATAAAGTAAGGCTCATCTTCGATAATTTGAAGATGAGCCTTTTTATTTTCTCGGCAGAAAGAATATATTGGGGTTTAAATGGGTAATAAAAGCCTGCCGAAAATTATCAGCTTATATCCTCTTTAAGGGTTTCAATAATATTATCATCCTTTAATTTTCTTACGGAATAAATCATCGTAACTGCAATAATCGCAAATACAACAAGGATTACGCCCAAATAAAGCTTATAATCAAACTGATAAGGAATTGAGCTTTCACCAAGCATTTTATTAAGCAATATGCAAACCAAAACGCTTATAGGCACACCGAATATGACCGCTTTAAGCGCATAAAATACACTTTCAAGGCTGACCATTTTTCTAAATCCGCTCGGAGTCGTTCCGACCGATTTAAGCATTGCAAATTCCTTACGTCTAAGCGATATATTCGTTGAAATGGTGTTAATAATATTTGCAATCGTGATAAGAGAGATAAGCGAAATGAAGCCGTAAACAAATACCTGAACAATAAAGATAACGGTATTCATAGTTTGGAGATTATCGGAAATGTCAGAAACAAACGTTCCTCCAAAATCTTTTTCAGTCAAAAGATTATTAAGATTTTTCGCAACATTTTTATGATCATCGGTTTCAATACAAACGCTCATTGAAATATTGCTTGCCTTTTCGCCTTTATTTACTACATTTACGTACTGAGAATAAGGCATAATTATACCGACTACGCCCGGCGCAACGAAATTGCACGGCAGGCTGTTTTTATCAAATTTAACAAGACCGCCGACCTCGATATCAAGCGGATTTTTTTCATCGTTTGCATAATCGGAATTTTGAATAATATGCTTGCCTATAATGTTGTCGGTAAATACTTTCGTTGTGTCCTGCTTATGAGTAAGATTGTTAAGCAAAACGCATTTAAGGCTGTCACCGTAAAAAGCATTATAATCAATACCGTTATTTTCACAAAGCGTGTTAAACTCGCTGTCGTCAACATAGTGAATTACTGTAGAAACATCCTTTTCCCCGCCAAACAGCTTTGAATAAGCAGAAGTATAATTTTTCAAATCTTTAATTTCATTATTTTTAATAATCGGGCTTGACTTACCGAGAAAAATACTCATATCCGCCGTATCAATATAATATTTATTAACTCCCTGCATTTTGTCAAGTGCGTCATAAAGTTCTTTTTTATGAGCGTAAGTAATTGTTGTTGATATCTGGTAAGGAATTGTTTTTTCATATCCGCTTGCCTGAACAAACATATTGCAAAAATAGTTGCAGGAAATAAAAAGTACGATTGAAAGAGCGATTGAAACGGTTATAAGCCTTGATTTTCTTCCGTTGCGCTTAAGATTTTTATATGCAAGTTCACCTTCATAACCGAATATTTTTCTGATATATTTAGGCGATTTAAGCTTTTTAGGCTTAACCTTAATCTCTTGCCTTTGGCGAATTGCATCAATAGGAGTGATTTTTGACGCTTTGCGTGCCGGAATGAATGAAGAAATAAAAATCGTTAATATGCTTACAATAACAATCGAGATTATCGCCCAAAAAGGAACTACGACTTTCATTTGCATATTGCTTTCGCTGACGCCTGCAATCATTCCTGTAGAAATAATTTTATTGCCTATTAATTTAAGGGTAATTCCGATACCGAGTATTCCTGCCGCAATACCGACGGGAATGCCGACAGCACCTAAAATTGCGCCCTCAAAATACACACTTTTTCGCTTTTGCGCCTTAGTTGCACCAACCGAGGCAAGCATACCGAGATATCTTACTCGCTCTGCAAGCGACATACCGAATGCGTTATAAATAAGCATTACGGATGCGATAACGATAAGAATTAAAACAACCAAAACAATTGGAAGCATCGTTGAAAGAAAGCCGCCCTGTCTGCCTGAAAGATATGACGCAAGGACATCTTCGTTTGCCCTGTAGCCGTCAATTTTGTAATCTCTTTGGATTTTTTCAATGGTTTTATATGCATTTGAGTCCTGCTTGGCAAGCGTAAATAAAGCAAAAAATGTTCTTGTCGCTCTTGCTCTCCGCCTCGCTCATACCACGCCAAATTTTTTTATATCTTGTGGCAGGGTTATTGTGAAGAATTGCGGTAATTGTATATTCCTTATAATCCTTTGATGTGACAAATTTCTCGTTTTCATCACGATAGCCGTCTGTTGCAATACCTCCGTCGGCAAGCTGCCTCATCCCCTGAGCAAAAGTAATCTTATCGCCTACCTTGGCATTTTTCATACCGTTTGCCGCAAGCAAATTTTCTTCAACTGCAACCTCGTTTTCATTTTCCGGAAGCTTTCCGTCAAAATCGCCCGTTGCCATCATTTCAAAATATTTCTTGTTTCCGACAAGAATTTCACCCGTGCTTTTTTCATAATCAGATGCACTTTTCAGCTTAAACGACATACAGTCGTCGCTGTAACCGAGACCTACATTTGAAATTCTGTCATCATTTTTAATTTGGTTTATTTGTGTTTGATTAAGATAGTCAAATTCAGCGTCCCATTTGCCTGACGAGATTAAGCCGATTTCACCGAAAAGGTTTAAAAACGAAGCCATTGCAACGAATACAGCCGTAATCATTGCAACGGAAACGCAAATGCCGAGTGTTGTTACAACCGTTCTGCCCTTGTTTTGCTGAATGTGACGTGTTGTAAGCTTATTTACGATATTCAACCTATTCTCACCTCATCCCCGGTGATTTTGCCGTCCTCGATTGTGATTACACGGTCGGCTGAATTTGCAATTTTTTCATCGTGAGTGATAATAATTACAGTCTGATTAAATTCCTTGTTAAACTGCCTTAAAAGAGAAATAATCTCCTTACTGTTTTCGCTGTCAAGATTTCCCGTAGGCTCGTCTGCAAGCATAAGCGCAGGATTGTTGACAAGTGCACGTCCGATTGATACACGCTGCTGCTGACCGCCTGAAAGCTGATTTGGCAAATGGTCAAGCCTGTTTTCCAAACCAAGACGCTTTACAAGAGTATCAATTTGCTTTTTATCCGGCTTTCTGCCGTCAAGAAGAAGCGGCAAGGTCAAATTTTCCTGAACAGTCAAAATAGGAATAAGATTATAAAACTGATAAATAAGGCCTATCTGCCTGCGACGGAAAATTGCAAGTGCCGTTTCATCAAGATTTGAAATATCCGTTTGATTAATAACAACACTGCCGCTTGTCGCACATCTACACCGCCGAGGATATGAAGAAGCGTTGACTTGCCCGAACCGCTCGGCCCGATAATAGCAAGGAACTCACCTTTTTCTACTGAAAACGAAACGTTATCAAGAGCCTTAACCATTGTGTCGCCCTTGCCGTATGTTTTGCATAAATTTGTAACTTCAAGTATTTTCATAGTAGTTATCTCCTTTCGATGAGTCCATAATACCAGTATGAACTTACAATCGTGTGACTGTTTAATTACAATTTTGTCACTTACCTAAATTTGAATACAAATACAAAATCCGGCGCACAACCGTATGCAGATTTTGAGAAAAGGCAAACAATGTTCGCCCCTACGGCTTTGTGTCAGTTTGTATCGTCCTTTAATGAATCAATAATAGAATTGTTTTTAATAAGCTTTAATGAATAAATCATAGTAAGACCTATGATAACAAATACTGCCACGCAGGCAATAAGATAAAGCCAAATATTGACAGAAAACGGAATAGGATTATCCTTTGAAATAATATATCCCACCACTCTGTTAATAACAAGGCTCAGCGGCACACCAAAAAGCAAGCCGAATAAGCCGTAAAACATACTTTCAAAAATCAACGTCTTTTTAAACTCCTTTGGCGTCATACCAACGCTTTTCAGCATTGCAAGCTCCTTTTTCCTGCCTGCAATCTGCGCCGTCATTGTGTTGATTATATTAAATACTGTTATTAATGTAATCAGCAAAATGAAAGCATAGGACAAAAATTGAACAGCGGATATAATGCTCTTTTCCTTCATCATCCAATTATAATTGTTATATACGTCGCCCTCGGCTTCGTTTTCGGACAAATAGTCCTTAAGTTCCTTTTCAACCTTGTACGGCTCGTCGGTTTCAATACCGTAGTCAAAATAAAACGAATCATCATCAGAATATTTATCATATACACACTTAGGCGCATAAAAAGCAACGCCGCTTGAATCCAAATTACAAATAGGATTATCCTTATCATATTTTATAAAATCGCAGAATTTATAAATAGATGTGCAACCGGTTTTATAATAGAAATAAACTTGATTCCCGTTTTCGTCGAGCTTATTTTCCCTTTCTGTTTTTTCAGAATCAATATCATAACAGCCGATAGTTTTGCCGAGTAGATTGTTATTAAAAATCGGCTCATCATTACGGTCAATTCCGTTTATTACAATCGTTTTAATTGAGCCGTCCTTATCGGGCGAGTAATATTTTTTATAATCAATTCCGTTTTTCTTGCAAAGCGCATTGAAATCCTCGTCATCAAGCAAATGAGCGGTATATGTTATATCCTGCGTTGCGATAAATTTATATTTATCAACAAAAATGCTTTCATTTTGAAACGACATATCATAAAGGCGTGAATTATCATAAGGATTTATATCGCCTCGTAAAATTGAATACCAAGCTTCCCAAATTGAATAAAATCGCTTTACCCTTTTATTTGTTTTCAAATAATTTCTTGCTTTTTCAAGCTGTGCCTTGCTTTCGGCACTGTATTGAAACGTAAGCTGATAAGGAAGCTCATAGTCCAAATTCGACGCCTCTTTAAATGTTTCGCAAAAATAATTACAGCTTAAAAAGAGGACTGCACAAATACATATACAAGCAATAATCGTCCTCGATTTTCTGCCGTTGCGCCTTAAATTTTTAAATGCAATATCACCCTCGAAGCCGAAAAGCTTAGTGATAATAAACGGAGTGCGGATTTTGCCTTTTCGCTTAATCTCGTCCGTTTTTCTAATCGCATCAATCGCAGTAATTCTTGCCGCCTTTTGCACGGGCGAAATGATTGACACAAAAACAGTCAGCGCCGCCAAAATAACAATAAGGCAAAGCACCCACAGGGAAATATGGGTTGAATATTTGATATTGTCATTATAGCCCTCCATAATCGTCATTATTTTAGCATTCATTGCGCTTTGCGATATAAAGGTAGTAAGCAAGCCAAGCACTATGCCGAGAATAATTCCTATTCCTCCCAAGATTGCGCCCTCAAAATAGAGCGTCTTTTTCTTCTGTTTCCTTGTTGCACCGACCGAAGATAGCATACCGAGGTATTTGATTTGCTCGCCGACAGAGAGCGCAAAGGAATTATAAATCATTGCAAATGACGAAACGAAAATTACGGCAAAAACAACGATTCCGATTGCAGTAAGCTTTAATACCTGCGGCAAATCGTTTTTGTCTATCGAAAAGGCAAGCCGTGAATTTAAAAAGCCTGTATTTTCGCCCACATTAAATGCCCTTTTCTTTTTAGTAAAGCCGAACTTATCATAAATACCGTTGATTTTAATGTACGAAAACGGAGTGATTTTTTTAATCTTACCGTAAGCAACAAGATTTTTACTTTTTAAATCGCTCATTCCACGAATAATTGCGCCACGCTCGGTCGGCTCGTTATTGTGGAGAATACCTACAACTTTAAAAGTTTCGTCCTTTTCCTTTTCAAAGCGTTCGCCGAATTGGTAATCGCCCATTACCGGCAAAATGACAAAATCGCCTTTAAGCCTTGAGCCGACTGCAATTTTAATCTCGTCGCCTATTTTTAGTTCAAGCCCGTTATTTTTAATAAGCGACTGTTCCACCATAATTTCATTATCACTTTTAGGCAAAGCGCCGTCATATTTGCAGGTGACTGTATCCTTAATATACTGTGCATCTCCCTGATATATCGTACCTGTTCTTAAATAATTAGCTTTATCTGAATAAATCTTATAGCTTTGCTCCTCGGATGATAAATCCTTTTCAAAGCCTATATCTTTAAGCGAGGAATCGCTTAGTAAATATTTTTTTGCACTTTCATAATCTGTTTTAACAAAGAAATGCCAATTTCCGTTTGTGTTGATTGCTCTTTCGCCGTAGTAGTGAGCAAAAGAGGTGGCGCAGGTAAAAATAACAGTAAGCATAACTACGGATATAGTTATGCCCAAAACAGTTAAAACCGACCTTGTTTTGTTCTGCTTCAAATGGCGCAGGGCTAATTTTTTTGTTATACTCATAATGAATACCTCCCCCTTCAGTGTAAAAATGGGTACAGTCCCCTTACACTATCACCATCATAACAGTTCTAACTTACAATCACGTGACACTAATATTACAAAAATGTCACATATCGAAACAACATTTATTTGCAGCAATGAGGCTTTTCGCTCAAAATCTCTCCGATTGCTTTTCAATCACCTCCCTTGTTAAGGGAGGCGGTTTATACTATTGTTTTATAAAATCTTAATTCAAAAATGCTGCCCTTGCCAAGCTCTGAATTAACAATAATATCGCCCTTTTCCTTTTCAAGCACGGTTTTTGCAAGCGCAAGCCCGATACCAACGCTCTCGCTTGATGAATTTTTGCCGTGATAAAAGCGTTCAAAAATATGGGGTAAATCCTCTTTTGTAATTCCGCAGCCGTTATCCTGAATGAAAAGAGAATTATAAACATTCGTCCTCCGGCTGAAAAATCTTAATTTGCCGTTATTGTTTGTATGCTCAATGCAGTTTTTAATAATATTTTCTATTGCCTCGCCCGTCCAATTTTCATCACCGACAAATTCAAAATCATTTATTTCATTAACAATTTCAATTTCTCTCACGTCGCAGGTGACGTAAAACTGCTTCAAACTTTTTTCTAAAATAGGTGCAATATTAAATTTTTCGTGCTTAAATTCAGTTGCGCCTGCATCAAGTTTTGAAATTTTAAGAAGATTTGTAATAAGCCATTTCATTTTATCAAGCTGAGTTTCAATAATTGATAAAAATTCATTTCGCTTTCCCTCATCCTTTTCGTCTTTTAATAAATCCGACATCACCATCATTGACGTAAGCGGAGTTTTAAGCTGGTGTGATATATCGGCAAGCGAATTTGCAAGATATAGCTTGTCCGTATTAAGCTGCTCGTTTTGCGTTTTTAAAAGCGTCATTATCTTATAAAGATTATTTTTGAGTATCGACATTTCGCCCTCGCTGTTATCCATAATATCAAGGTCAAAATTACCTGAACACATAAGTGAAAGATAGTTGTTAAGTTCGTTAATTTTATCGTTTCTTTTCTTGATATTATAAAAATATACGCCTGTCAAAATAATACCTAAAATAAGGCAAATCGCACCTGCCCAAGCATTTATAATAAAACAGATTATTGAGGCAAGCACCGTTACCCCTATTCCGAAAAAAGCCGTGAATTTTGCATCTTTATTAATCATTTTTCAATAACATACCCAAGCCCACGAACAGTTTTTATAAACTCAGGCTTTGCCGGGTCCTCCTCAATTTTATCTCTAAGCCTTTTGATATATACGGTCAGTGTGTTATCCTCAACAAAATCGCCTGCCACATCCCAAATATTTTCAAGAAGCGCAGTACGTGAAAGCACCTTTCCCCTATTGCTCAAAAGGATTAAAAGAAGCCTATATTCCATAGCGGTCAAAATAATTTCCTCATTATTTTTGTAAACCTTAGCCTCATTTGTATTAATTTTAAGATTATTGATTTTGATTATTCCGTCACTCGTTTCATTAGAATATCGGCGCATAACGCTTTTAATTCTGAGCATAAGCTCCTTAACTCTAAACGGCTTTGAAATATAATCGTCTGCACCAAGCTCAAAACCCATAATCACATTAACTTCATCATCATACGCAGTCAAAAAAATAACAGGTAAATCACCTTTCGCTTTAATCCTTTTGCAAACGTCATAACCGCTTCCGTCAGGCAGGGTTAAATCAAGAATATAAAGCGAAAATTCCTTTTCATCAATAATTTTTTCCGCCTCTTTCACGCTTTTTGCAAGCGTTTACGTTATATCCCTCGTTTTCAAGCGAATAAGTAAGCCCTATGCCGATAGCTTCGTCATCCTCTAATAAAAATATATCCATTTGTTTCACCTTTATATTATTTAATAATTATATAATAGCATATATATTATTTTTCTTCTATTACAATTTTGTAATAAAAAAACTGCCTTACTGACAGTAAGGCAGTTTTAATCATCTATTCAACAAATTTTCCTTTAAAATTTCGGCTCAATTATCGGCAAACCGAGCTTTTTTACCGTATTCTCAATTACCTCTTTGGTGAAGTCACCTTTCACAGGATATCCCGTAAACGTCATATAATAAATAACAAGTTCCTGCAAGGTCGGGTTCATAATATTTGTAATTTTGACCGTATCGTCGTCATTAAACTTGAAATTAAACTTTCTTACATGAGATGTTTCAATCGGTCTAATCCACAAATCAAGAGTGCCGTCCTCTTTCCAAGCGGCTTTGGAATATGCATGATATGTAACGTCGCCTAAAGTCATCTTGCTTATTCCATATTCACCGTTTAAGCGACGTCAATCGTGTTTTCATATTCCTTTTCTTTCCAATAAAAAGTAAGCTTTTCATCGTCAAATGTAAGCTTCATTTCGCTTATCTCGCCGGGTTTTTTAAACCACATTTGAGTAATTGTGATTGATACAACAGAAACAAATTCGCTTGTTTTGCAGGTAATAAGCCTGCCTGAAATCTTTTCCTCAAGCTCACGATTACGCTCACTCTTCGGCAAATCCTCAACACTGCAATTATCAATAGTGTCAAGCATTTGTTGATATTCCGCCTTGTTTTCAGGAAGTTCACCGTAGCCGAAACACTCCGGAAAATATTTCCAAAAGATTTTCATAACCTTATAGTCCTCCGCCTCTCCGCAGTTAAGAACTACAAGTGCGTCATATTCGGGAAACATAAAGCAACGCTGACCGAAAAGTCCGTCTGCTCTGTAACTGTTAGGAACAGGATTGCGCCAAAATTGATAGCCGTAGCCCATCATATTATCAATATACCCGTCAGATACGGAGTCAACCTGCTTTCTTGTTGCCTCTTTAACCCAAATTGCAGGAATAATTTGAGTGCCGTCTTTCCATTTGCCGCCATGAATATACGGTAGGAAAAATTTTGCAAGGTCCTCACTTTTCATATAAAGGCCCCAACGCCTGCATTGTTGCCTTTGCCGTCACTTTCCCAAAACGGCTTTTCAATTCCGAGAGGCTCAAAAATACGAGGATAGAGATAATCAATAACACTCATACCCGTAACCTTAGTGATAATGGCAGAAAGCATCGTGGTATTTTCACTTATATAATTAAACTTGGTATTAGGCGGAAGAAGAAAAGGAGCATTGAGAAAGTTTTGAACCCAATCCGTACCGCCTTTTTCGTCAAGCACGGTAATAAGCTTATCCGAATGCATTGTAAGAAGCATCCTGACGGTAATCATTCTGTTAAACGGGCGCTTACTCATTGAATATTCAGGAAAAAACTTAACAACCCTGTCATTAAGATTAATAAGTCCCTCACTTACTGCAAAGCCGACAGCAGTCGACGTAACGCTTTTGCTCATAGAATAAAGTACGTGAGGAATATCTTTATTATATGGCTTAAAAAAGCCTTGAGCGCAGACCTTGTCGTGCCTTACAACTGTAAAGCTTTGAAGTCCTAAATTATTCTCATTTATTTCATTAATAAAAGCTGTAATAGCACTGCTTTTTACACCGACTTGTTCCGGTGTGCAATGTTCCAAATTGCAATCCTTAAGTCTTTCCATAACGTACCCCTTAATAAAATTATTACTATGCTTAATATACACCTTTTCGCTTATTTTTTCAACATATTGTATAATATTTTAAATTGACATTTCAAATATTATGTATATAATTATAATTAGATTTGTATATCTCGGCATAAAAATATGTCCTGAAAGGTAAAATAAATGAAAAACAGACTGAAAAAACTGAATATATTTTTCATAGTTCTTTGTATAATTATTTCGTCAATTATTCCTACAGCGGCATTTGCGGCAAGCAGGATGATTTGAGGTCAAGCGTTGTAAGCATTGCAAGCAATGAGGTCGGCTACACAGGTACATCGTCATATTCAAAATACGGCGATTGGTACGGTTATCAAGGCGGATGGTGCACAACGTTTGTATTATGGTGTTTTAATAAAGCGGGAAAGCAAAACGGCGTTACATTAAACGGTGTAATCATTCCTCGTGGCGGAAACTGCAGCAGTATGATTAGCTGGTTTAAGGATAAGGCAGATATTATTCTCCGTCTAAATACACCCCAAAAAGCGGCGACCTTATCTTTTTTGACTGGACGGGCAGCGGCACGGCAGACCACGTAGGCATAGTCAATTACACCTCAGGCACTACTGTTTACACTATTGAGGGCAACTGTTCAGGAAAGGTTAAAGCAAGAGAATATACTAAAAAAGGCTCAAAGCCTTACAACAATATCAGTTCAATTATCGGCTACGCAAGTCCAAAATTTTCTTCGGTTTCAGGCTCTTCAGCCGGCAAAACAACAACCAAAAAGCATACTACAACGAAGAAAGCAAAAACTACTAAGAAAACAACCGCTTCTAAAAGGGTAACTACAAAGAAAGCAACTACTGCTAAATCCACCACAAAAAAGGCTGCAACCAAAAAGGAAACAACTAAGGCAACAACCACAACGCAAGCTGCCACAAAGGCGACCGCAAAAACAACAACCGAGCAAAGCGAAAGCGCACCGCTTACAAATCTTCAGATTTACGCTTCAAAATATGATTTGCAAATCGGCGACACTGTTAAGCTTGACTATTCGGTTGAGCCGTCAAACACAAATGCCGTAGTCGGTTATTTTTGCGATCAGGAAGGAATAATCGACATAGGCGCAAACGGTGAAATCACCGCAATCGGCAACGGAACGGCTACCGTTGTTGTTTGTGCAAATGACGATTTATATGCCAGTGCGACTTTGTTGTTACCGAGCTGTCGGCGAGGTTACAACTGTCGGCGGCTCAAACGAGGAAAGCAGAAAGGTGGTTGACACACGAATTGACGTATCCACCACACAGGCAAATGCGCAAAGCGTATTAACAAGGCTCGGCGTTAATGTAAATATGCTTTCGCAAAATAAGCAATTATACATAGTTCCCGCTTCGATAGCAGGAGTTACGGTATTTATTTCAATCTTTATTGCAATTACAAAGAAGATTAAGAAAAAGAGAAAATAACTTCAAAGGAGATACAAATTTATGTTATTCAAACCTGAATATGATGAAAACGGCAAAAAAATTCTTTGCGAAATGAACGGCATCAATTCTGAAATGCTTATGGACATTTACGTTAAGAAAATGAAAAAGGGTGAAGTGCTTGAAATATGCGAGGATAAAAACGAATGTGCAATTTTGCTCCTTTCAGGCGACGTTACCTTTAAAGTGGAAGATGAAATAAACGAACGCTGCAAGAGAAAAAATCCTTTTGAAAAAAAGCCTTACGCAATTCATTTTTGCAAACAAGTTAAGGCGAGTGTTACCGCAAACGAGGACAGCGAAGTACTCGTTCAAATGACAGATAATGAAAAAACCTGGAAAAGTGAATTTTATAATCCTAACAATTGCCTTTATCAAGAGTTTGGCAAGGGGCAGTGGAACGGCACGGGGCACAGGATTGTATCAACAATGTTTGACCTTGACAATGCACCTGAGTCAAATATGGTTATGGGCGAAGTGTTCAACCAACCGGGACGTTGGTCAAGCTATCCGCCTCATCATCACCCGCAGCCTGAACTTTATTATTATCAATTCGACCATCCGGAGGGATTCGGTGCAGGCTTTGAGGGCAACACACCTTACAAAACAGAAAACGGAAGTTGCCTTTGCATAAGAGGCGGCAATGCTCACCAGCAGGTTACGGCACCGGGATATGAAATGTATTATGTTTGGCTTATTCGTCATCTTGACGGCGACCCATGGGATAAAACAAGAATTTATGTTCCGGAGTATGAATGGCTCGCAAACGCAGACTGATTCTTTAAATATATTAATTTTATGCATAAATATACAGCAAATATTCCTAAAATATTGACTTTATGCGATTATTGTGATAAATTATTGACACGGTTAGAAATAATCGTGTCTTTTATTATGTCATTAAAAACAAAATACGGAGGAAAATAAGATGAAATTAACAAAAAAAAATTTCTGCTGTTGTTCTTGCCGCTCTTATGGCAGTAGTTGCAATCTTTGCAGGCTGTTCATCAACAAAGAGCAATGACGACAGTAAAACAAACAATGAATCAACCACATCTGCCGCTAAGGTTAAGGTTGTTGACATTGAGCTTTCAAGCGAAGAGTATGCTTTTGGTGTAGACAAGAAGCAGCCTGAGCTTAAGGAAAAATGCAACGAGCTTCTTAAGGAAATGAAGTCAAACGGCGAGCTTGATGAAATCAGCAATCACTACTTCGGTAACGGTGAGCCTCAAGGCGTTACTTCTGCTAAGCAGGATAAGTCAAAGGACCAGCTTGTTGTTGCAACAAATGCTGAGTTTGCACCGTTCGAGTACAAAGAAGGCGACAAGTTCTACGGTATTGATATGGAAATCGCTAAGCTTCTTGCCGATAAACTTGGCAAAGAGCTTGTAATCGTAGATATGGCTTTCGATGCTGTTCTTCTTTCAGTTCAGCAGCAAAAAGCTGATATCGGTATGGCAGGTCTTACAGTAAACCCTTCAAGAGCAAAACAAGTTGATTTTTCTGATTCATACTATTCAGCATCACAGAAAGTTATTTGCAAGGCTGACGACACAACATTTGACAACTGTAAGACTAAAGAAGATGTTGACAAAATTCTTAAGAGTTTTGATTCATCAGTTCTTATCGGCGGCCAGACAGGCACAACAGGTCAGTCATACGTTCAGGGCAACGACGAATTCGGCTTTGAAAAGCTTGGCGCAACCTGGAAGGGCTATGCAAACGGCTCACTTGCTGTTCAGGATTTAATCAACGGCGGTATCAATTATGTTATTATTGACGCTGCTCCTGCACAAGCAATTACTAACGCTATTAACGCCGTAGCATAAATCAATTAAAAGATTTGCCCATTCAAAAAGAATGGGCATTTTTATAATATGAATATGAGGATTTATTAATGAATTTTGAAAAGAAATTTGAAGTGTTTTGGAAATTCTTTATTGACAACGGCGGCTACAATGTTGTTATTGAAGGCTTAAGAAACACTCTTATAATTGCTATACTCGGCCTTGTAATAGGTATCATTATAGGTACACTTATTGCAACAGTAAGAGTAGTACCTAAAACAAGCGGCATCTCAAAGGTGCTTGATGTGCTTGCAAAGTTTTATGTAAGTTTCTTCAGGGGTACGCCTATCGTAGTTCAGCTTCTTTTGTTCTATTATGTGCTTATGCCGCTTCTTTCAATTAATTTAAAGAGCGTGCCGGTTGCCGTTATTGTTTTTGGCTTAAACTCCGGAGCTTATATTTCAGAAATTATGAGAGCGGGTATTCTCTCTGTTGACCCCGGTCAAATGGAGGGCGGCCGTGCTGTAGGCTTAAGTTACGGCACAACAATGATGAAAATTGTTATTCCGCAGGCTGTTAAAAATATTCTTCCTACCCTCGGCAACGAATTTATTTCTCTTATTAAGGAAACCTCGGTTGTCAGCTTCGTAGGCGCAACAGACCTTTATCTTGCATTCCAGCGTATCGGTTCCAACACGTATGACTTTATGGTTCCTTATCTTGTAATGGCTGTTATTTACATTGTAATGGTGCTTATAATTTCTACTCTTATCAAAGTTATGGAAAGGAGTTTGAGAAAAAGTGATTACCGTTAAGAATTTGAAAAAAAGCTTTGGCGATAACGAAGTGCTCAAGGGCATTGATTACGAAATCAAGCAGGCGAAAAAATAGTCATTATCGGGCCAAGCGGCTCAGGTAAAAGTACATTTTTAAGGTGTCTGAATTTGCTTGAAACTCCGACCGAAGGCGAAATTTATTTTGACAATCAGCTTATAACCGACAAAAAATGCGACATTAACAAAATTCGTGAGCATATGGGTATGGTTTTTCAGCACTTTAATCTTTTCAACAACAAAACCATACTTGAAAATATACACTTGCTCCCGTCCAGCTTAAGGTTATGACCAAGGAGCAGGCAAACGCAAAGGCTATGGAACTTTTAGAAAGGGTAGGTCTTGCAGACAAAGCAAATGCTTATCCATCCCAAATCTCCGGCGGTCAAAAGCAAAGAGCGGCAATAGTTCGTTCACTTGCAATGAATCCAAAGGTTATGCTTTTTGACGAACCTACCTCGGCACTCGACCCGGAAATGGTAGGCGAGGTTTTGCAGGTTATGAAAGACCTTGCAAACGAGGGTATGACAATGGTTGTTGTTACCCACGAAATGGGCTTTGCACGTGAGGTTGCCGATAAAGTAATCTTTATGGCAGACGGCTATATAGTTGAAGATGCACCGCCGAGTGAAATTTTCGGCGCACCGAAAGACCCAAGACTTCAACAATTCCTCAGAGCAGTATTATAAATAACAAATAGTTTTATATAAAACAAAAGCGTTGGAAAAAATTCCAACGCTTTTATTCAGCGTGTAGAAAAAGCCCAATTATAAATTTCTACACGCTGTGAGACTTCGAGAAAGTGAGATAAATTTCGTATTTTGCGAGTGGGTGCTGTACGTTGGTACTGCCCCCGAGAAAAGGCGAAAAGCGCCAAAAATGGCTTGAACATTGAGTTCAAGCCATTTTTCAAATTGTAATTTATTAAAATACTTTCGGCAGGAGCAAGCCCCTGCCCTACGATACGTCGAAAGAAATTCCGTGTTTGAATGAATTTCGTTTTATAACACGGCACGGTTTAGCCACTTTATCGACAGTCTGAAGCGTTGGAAAATTTCCAACGCTTTTACTTTTTTGTGTAAAATCAATGTGTATTATTATTTATAGTCTTATAATCGACATATTGATTGCCCGGCTTTGGATTGTCGCCTGTTTTAGCGGCAATAAGCTCACTTACCGTAACTATTTGATATCCCTTTGCTATAAGCTCCGGAACTACCTTTTCAACAGCGTCTGCCGTTGACGGATAAATATCGTGCATCAAAACGATTGATCCGTCATAAGCATACTTGGTAATATTCTTATAAACCTTGCCTGCATCTTTAGAACGCCAATCTTCAGTATCAACCGACCAATAAGCAAGCGGCATTCCCTCTTTTTTGCACTCTTTTCTTATAGCAGGAGTAATACTGCCGCCGGGGCACCTGAACATAGTCGGCGCTTTGCCGCTGATTTTTTCAATCTGCTTGCTTGCTTTTGAAATATCACTTGCCGTTACCTGAGAACCATAGTGATTATGCGAATACGTGTGGTTTCCAAGTTCGCAGCCAAGCTGAATTTCCTTGTCAAGCAAATGCTTTGTTTCATTATTAACACGCTCTCCTACCATAAAGAAGGTTGCACGTGCATTATATTTTTCAAGAACGTCAAGTATACGCTTAGTCGAATTAGAGCCGTTGTAGTCGTATGCAGGTCCGTCATCAAATGAAAACGCAATCATTGGTTTGGTTGGGTCAACCTTGCCGATATTAATATCTCTGTCGTAAATGGTAGCTTGACAAGTGTCACTCCATTCACTGTATATCGTTTTTTTATCAACAACCATATATGACCTTACACGGGTATAATAAACTTCGCCTACGCTCAAATCCTTAACTGAAAAATTGCGTGTTGCGCCGTCGCTTATTTGCTCGTTTTATACTCTGAAAAATCACTGTTTTTAGAATACTGAATATCATATCCGGCTAAATTATCTTGGTCGTCCCACTCCATAGACAAAACGCCCTTTCCGCCTGAAAAGGCGCTGAGTACAGGCTTGCTTGGATTGGAATAAAACGTATATTCCTTTGCTTTTTTGCTTAAGCATTCTTTATTCATAAAAGAACGATAAGCCAAAACCTTAATCTTATATACGCTTGCGCTTGGTGTATTTTTTATCTCAAATTTGCAATTTTCATTGCCCTTACTTTCACCGAGCTTAACATACTTGTTAGCGTCATTATCAAGGTTATAAACATAGTAGCCATCTGCTTTTTTTACTTCTTTCCAAGAAAGCGAAATGGAATTTTCACTGTTTTTAGTCATTTTAACGTCTTTTACAGATGATAAATCCTTTGAACCGGTTAGGCAAAGTGCAGTTATTGTGGCAATGATAATTATAAAAATTGTAAGTGCTGAAAAAGATTTTATTTTTTTCTCCATAATTCGATTATCTCCGTTTCAAAAGCACCCAATTACCTAATAATTTCTTTAACTCCGTTTACCATTGCTAATATAGTACAAAAAACAAAAAAT
>ENA-OQIO01000295-OQIO01000295.1-human-gut-metagenome-genome-assembly--contig:-NODE-295-length-27328-cov-4.181501_pt1 | contig 27328 bp, 30 predicted proteins | sample MGYA00242573_ERZ504737 | MGnify/ENA primary metagenome ERZ504737 (study PRJEB26092, sample SAMD00036203) | human gut metagenome | host: Homo sapiens | study: EMG produced TPA metagenomics assembly of...
TTCCTTACAAGAGAAGGGTATACAGTATTAGAAGCCGGAGATGGAATGGAAGCAATGGATCTTTTTTTACGAAGATAAAGAGATTGCCCTGATCATTTTAGATGTAATGATGCCGAAAATGGATGGCTGGCAGGTGTGCCGTGAGGTTCGAGAGACTTCTAAAGTGCCGATCATTATGTTGACAGCGCGTTCTGAGGAGCGAGATGAGTTGCAGGGATTTGAACTTGGTGTAGATGAATACATCTCCAAGCCATTCAGTCCAAAGATTCTTGTGGCAAGAGTGAATGCAATCCTTCGCAGACTTTTGGAACGGTCGGCAATGATTCGCTGGAGGCAGGCGGTATTACCGTTGACAAGTCAGCACATATCGTGAAGATTGACGGAACACCGGTCGAACTTAGTTATAAAGAATTCGAATTGTTGACCTATTTTATAGAAAATCAGGGAATTGCGCTTTCCAGAGAGAAAATATTGAATAATGTATGGAATTATGATTATTTTGGTGATGCAAGAACAATTGACACACATGTGAAGAAACTGAGAAGTAAATTAGGAGATAAGGGCGAATATATCAAAACAATCTGGGGCATGGGATATAAGTTCGAAGTTCAGAGCGCGGAGAAATAAATCAGATGAAGAAAGCAAAAAAAGAATTGAAATATACGTTGAGCGGACAGATGACAGCTATTTTTATTGGTCTTCTTGTTTTTATTCTGATGACAGTTTTTATTGTTAACACAGGATTCCTTGGACGATATTATATGTCTCATAAGCAGAAAGATCTGATTGAGATGTATGAGGCGATGAGTGAAGCAGTGAACAATGGAATCTTGGAAATGAGGCTGTGCAGAAGAAACTTGTGGCGGAACTTGAAAAAACGAATATTGATGTCTGCGCGATGGATATTTCTGACGATGGAAAGGTTGTATTTACAAATGTAAAGGAAGAAGGTTTCCTGTACAAACAGATGCTCCGTATTTTCTTCCTGAAAGATGATGATCAGGAAAAGATTCTCAAGCATTCGGACGATTATGTGGTTCGTAAAATCCAGGATCCACAGAGCGGTACGGATTATCTGGAAATGTGGGGGTATTTAAGTGATAGTGTGTTTGTCACAATGCGAAGCCCGTTGGACAGTATTCGTGAAAGTGCCAATCTTGCCAATCAGTTTCTGATTTATCTTGGAATTTTCGGAATGTTCTTTGGAGGAATCCTTGTATGGATTTTTCACGAAGGATTACAAAACCAGTGTTGGAACTGGCAAGACTTTCTGAAGATATGGCAAATCTGAATTTTGATGCGAAGTATACGAGCGGCGGAAAGAATGAGATTGGTGTTCTGGGCGAGAATTTTAATAAAATGTCAGATCAGCTGGAAAAGACAATATCTGAATTGAAGACTGCGAATAATCAGCTGCAGCAGGACATTGAGCAGAAAGAGAAACTTGAAAATATGAGAAATGAATTTCTTGGAAATGTTTCCCATGAGCTGAAGACGCCGATCGCATTGATCCAGGGATATGCCGAAGGGTTAAAAGAAGGAATCAATGACGACCCGGAAAGTACAGAGTTTTACTGTGATGTCATTATTGATGAAGCAGGAAAGATGAACCGGATGGTCAAGAATCTGCTGACACTGAATCAGTTGGAATTCGGGACAGATGAAGTGGAATTTGAACGGTTTGATATTGTGAAGCTTGTGAAAGGTGTTATTGCAAGTTGTGATATTCTGATCCAACAGGTTAATGCGAATGTAGATTTTATTGCTGATGAGACAGCTTATGTCTGGGCAGATGAGTTTAAGACAGAACAGGTTGTACGGAATTATCTTACGAATGCGATTCATCATGTCGGAAATGAGAAGCGGATTGAAGTGAAGATTGTTTCAATGGATGGAAAAGTATGTGTTTCCGTCTTTAATAGTGGAAAACCGATTCCAGAAGAGGATGTACCAAAACTGTGGGATAAATTTTATAAAGTGGATAAAGCACATACACGTGAATATGGCGGAAATGGGATTGGACTTTCAATCGTTAAGGCAATCATGGAATCTTTCCATCAGGGGTACGGCGTGAAAAATTATGACAATGGAGTCGAATTTTGGTTTGAACTCGACGCAAAGTGTGGTAAAGTATAGAAAATAGATACTAGATAATAGATTACAGATAAGAGGTAGGCTAATGATAGCAATAATTGATTATGATGCCGGTAATATCCGCAGTGTTGAGAAAGCATTGCTTGCACTTGGACAGAATGTTATAGTTACAGCGGACAGAGATGAGATCCTTCATGCAGATAAAGTGATTCTTCCGGGTGTCGGTGCATTTGGAGATGCTATGGAGAAATTAAAACAGTCAGGACTTGATGAAGTAATCCGCGAGGTTACAGAAAAGGGAACACCATTTCTTGGAATCTGCCTTGGATTGCAGCTTTTATTTGAGCACAGCGATGAGGCTCCGGGTGTAGAAGGACTTGGAATTCTAAAGGGTGAGATCTTAAGGATACCTGATAAAGAAGGATATAAGATTCCCCATATGGGATGGAATTCCCTTCATTTAGAGAATGATGGAAGACTTTTTAAGGGAATCGCTGAGAATTCTTATGTATATTTTGTACATTCTTATTATCTGAAAGCAGAAGAGGAACAGATTGTCAAGGCATCAACAGAGTATACAACACATATCCATGCGTCTGTTGAGAAGGACAATATTTTCGCATGCCAGTTCCATCCGGAGAAGAGCAGTGATGTAGGACTGAAGATTCTGGAAAATTTTGTAGAGCTGTAGGAGGTAGTGCGGAATGTTTACAAAAAGAATTATCCCATGTCTGGATGTGAATGCCGGACGTGTTGTAAAAGGTGTGAATTTTGTTGATCTTCAGGATGCCGGAGATCCGGTGGAGATTGCAAAGGCATATGATAAGGCAGGAGCGGATGAACTTGTATTTCTGGATATCACAGCTTCTTCAGATGATAGAGGAACAGTTGTTGATATGGTACGAAAGGTTGCGGAATGTGTGTTTATTCCGTTTACTGTCGGCGGAGGAATCCGGACAGTTGATGATTTCCGTGCATTGTTAAGAGAAGGTGCGGATAAGATTTCAATCAATTCTTCTGCAATCAACAGACCGGAGCTGATCCGCGAAGCGGCAGAGAAGTTTGGAAGCCAGTGTGTAGTAGTGGCGATTGACGCGAAGAAAAGAGCAGACGGAACAGGATGGAATATTTATAAGAACGGTGGTCGCCTGGATGTTGGAATCGATGCGGTTGAGTGGGCGAAGAAAGTAGAGTCCCTTGGCGCGGGTGAGATTCTTCTGACAAGTATGGACGGTGACGGAACGAAGGCCGGATATGATCTGGAACTGACACGGGCAATTGCAGATAGTGTATCGATTCCTGTAATCGCGTCCGGTGGAGCCGGAACGTTGGAACATTTTAAAGAGGCACTGACAGAGGGCGGTGCAGATGCAGCATTGGCAGCATCTTTATTCCATTATAAAGAGCTGGAAATCAAAGAAGTAAAAGAGTATTTAAGAAACGAAGGAATTTCTGTCAGACTGTAGAGAATGGTTGAAGCAGAAAGAAGAGGGGAATAAAAATGAGTGGTTTGAACGGAGACTGGTATGAGGCATTGAAAGGAGAGTTTTCCAAGCCTTATTATAGGAAATTATTTGAGACGGTAAACGAAGAATACAGGACAAAACTGATCTTTCCACCGGCACAGGATATTTTCAATGCATTTCATCTGACTCCACTGAAGGATGTGAAGGTTGTGATCCTTGGGCAGGATCCTTATCATAATAACGGTCAGGCACATGGATTAAGCTTTTCTGTGCAGAAAGGTGTAGATATTCCACCGTCACTTGTGAATATCTATAAAGAACTCCATGATGATCTCGGCTGCACAATCCCAAATCATGGGTGTCTGACAAAATGGGCCGAGCAGGGTGTGTTAATGTTGAACACTGTGCTGACAGTACGAGCACATCAGGCGAACTCTCACAGAGGAATCGGATGGGAAGAATTCACAGATGCAGCGATTCTGGCACTGAACAGCCAGGACAGACCGATTGTCTTTATTCTGTGGGGAGCTCCTGCACAGAGGAAGAAGAGAATGCTTACGAATCCAAAGCATCTTATCCTGGAAGCACCTCATCCAAGCCCGCTGGCTGCTTACAGAGGTTTCTTTGGAAGCAAGCCATTTAGTCAGACAAATGCATTTCTGGAGAAGAATGGAATCGAGCCGATTGACTGGCAGATTGAGTAAACTTTGGGAATGATGCTTGACAGAAGTGAAAAAGTGACTTACAATATGCTTAACAAGACAACTGAGTTGATGGCTCTATCCCATCTGCTTCAGTAGCAAAGTATTAAAAAATAGACGTTTGCCGCCAAGCAAGGACGTCTATTTTATGTGTATAATTCAAAATCAAAACAATCAAACTGGCTGTCGTCAGAATAACCATCAATTCTTCATATGTACTCATAATGACCACCCCTTCCACAAGACTAGAAACAGGTGAGAACGCCCTCTCAGTTGCCTGGTTAAACATAATGAAAGTGTATTTATATTAACACATAAAAATGAAAAATGTCTATATTTATATTGACAAAACTAAAAACCTAGTGTACTATCTAACTATAGCACTGATACAGCAAATGCAAAAAAGATAAATGGAGGAATCACATGGAATATAATTCAGGAAGTCCAATCTATCTTCAGGTGATCAACGAGCTTAAGAAAAAGATGGTAAAGGGCGAGTTGAAACCGGGTGAGAAGATGCCATCGAACAGGGAGCTTGCAGTTTTGTATAAAGTGAATCAGAACACAGCGGCGAGAATCTACCGGGAGATGGAGATGGCAGGATATTGTTACACGAAGCGTGGAATCGGTACATTTGTGTCGGAGGAGGAGTATATGTTTGACAATGTGAAGAAGGAGATGGCAGAAGAGCTGTTGAAGAATTTTGTACACGAGATGCGTGATCTTGGATTTCAGAAAGGCGAGATTATTGAGCAGATTGCCGATTACGAGGAGGAGCAGAAATGATGTTAGAGTACAGAAATATCACAAAGAAATTCGGGAATAAAGAAGCAGTTAAAGAGCTTACTTTGAAGTTGAAAAAGGGCACGATTTATGGTCTTCTCGGAGAAAATGGAAGTGGTAAGACGACACTTATGAAGATGGCAGCGGGACTGACACAGCCAACAGAGGGAGAGATTTTATTTGAGGGACATCCGCTTAGCTATCAGGACAAAGCATCCATCGCATATATGTCAACGGAACCATTTTTCTATAGTTATATGAAGGTAAAAGATGTAGAAGAATATTATGCAGATTTCTTTGAGGATTTTGACAGAGAGCAGTTTAGAAAAACAATTGAACGCCTGGGCTTGAATGAAGAGATGAAAGCATCTGCAATGTCAAGCGGAATGAATGCCAAGCTGAAAGCGGCAGCGACATTGGCGAGAAAAGCAGATCTTCTCTTGTTAGATGAGCCTTTGAACGGTGTGGACTATAAAGCGAGAGAAGAAATCATTGCTTTGATCCTGGAAGAAGCAGATGAGAATCGTACAATGGTGATCTCTACCCATCTGATTGAAGAGGTAGAAAGCTTTATTGAGGATGCGATTTTTATAAAAGATGGACAGCTTGTGGATGTCGTGAATGTTGAGACAGAGAGAATGACAACGGGAAATTCACTTGCAGAGCTTTATCTGCAGAAGATGTAAGGAGGGAGTATCGATGGGAAAATTAATGAAATATGAATGGAAGAAACAGCGGACTTCGAGAATGATTGTTATGGTAGCTTTAGCTGTCTGTGTGCTTACATTTCTTGGAGGTATGCTGGTTGAAAAGGATGCATTGATGGGAATCAGTGCAACGCTTTTATTAGTCGGATCGTTTTTTGCAGTGTTCTATATGGGAATTGAGAGTATTCTGATTCTGAACAGAGATTTGAAAACAAAGCAAAGCTATATGATCTGGATGACTCCGAAATCCGTATGGGAAATTCTTGGAGCAAAATTTGTTGTAGCAATCGCACAGATGTTTTTCGTGTTTGCACTTTATGCGATTGCCGGACTGCTTTGTTTTGTAGGGACGCTCCAGTATGTCGGAGAACTTGGAAATGTATTTGCGATCATAAGAGATAGTTTTATACGAGTGTCAGGCGAAGGGCAGCTGATCGCACAGATTATCTGGAATCTTCTCTGCATCTTTGTCGGATGGACAGAGGTTGTGATGGTTGGTTATCTTGCGGTAATCGTTTCTCGAACTATTTTAAGGGATTCAAAATATGCAGGAGTAATCTCAATCGTAGCTTTCTTTGTGATTACATTTATAATAGAAAAAATTTATAATCTGATCAGCAATGTACTTCCGAATGTAGAAGTAGCAGGAAATTCATTCTTTGGTGTCGGATATCTTGTATACTACATTATAATCTGTGTAGCGGTATTTTTACTTAGTGGATGGATGGCAGATAAGAAGCTTAGTGTATAAGAATATTTTTCATATCTTTCGGTAATTCCGCTGTGAATTCCATCGGCTCCTTTGTGATCGGATGAATAAAGGAGAGTTTCCAGGAATGTAATGCCTGGCGGTGGATATATTCCATATCGGGATTATATAGATAATCACCGACAAGAGGAAAACCTAAATATTGCATATGGACACGGATCTGATGGGTGCGGCCGGTCTCTAAGATTAGAGAGACAAGCTGTGCCCGTTTTTTTCTTCTACAACTTTATAATGTGTGACTGCACGCTCTCCATGCTCGAAGTCTACTTTTCGCTCAATCATGGAACTGCCGGTGCGGGCGAGTGGTGCATCAATCGTGCCGGATGGAGGTGTTACACTGCCGCGGACGATCGCGAGATATTCACGCTTAATCTCATGACGAGCCCCATGGAAGAGAGAATACTGGAACTGATCAAGTGTTTGGCAATCACGGTCAGTCCGGAAGTATCCCGGTCAAGACGGTTTGTGCAGCGGAAGATAAATGGCTTTCCTTGCTGCGTGTAGTACCACATCAATCCATTTGCAAGAGAATTTTCATAATTATTCAGTGACGGGTGGATCGGCATTCCGGCAGGTTTATTGACAACAAGGATATCTTCGTCTTCATATATAATGCTAAGCGGCAGTTCGACAGGAGGAATATTCGGTGAACTTTCATTTTCCTGAATATGTACTGTGAGAAGATCTCCAGTAGCAAGTAGTGAACGCATATATTCCCAGACTCCGTTTTTTAAAATGCTTTCCGGCATCTTTTTTAACTGAGTGATGTTCTGGTAGGAGTAGCCCTGGTGACGCAGGAACTGCTCGATACGCAGGCCGTCCGCTTCTTCTGTTATCTGATAGTTGATCGTACGATCCATCTTTTTTCTATCCTGTCGTGTCTGGATAAGCATAAAAAACAGACACATCCTTTCTGATTTGACTCTTTATGAACTCTTGTATCATACACAAAATCTTTAAAAATTACAATAATCTTGAAATAGTGTTATGTTTCTTGGAATTTTATTATATCTTATTTTGGCACTTTTTATTATAATAACATCATCAAGAAAAACAAAGACAAGTAGTAATCAAAGGAGGATTCTATTATGAAAAAGAAAAAGATTCTTGCACTTGTACTTGCAGCTTCAATGGCAGGCGGAATGCTTGCAGGATGTGGAAGCACATCAGGCGGAGATGAAACAGCAAAAGGAGATAAGTCATCCGGAAAAGTTTATTATCTGAACTTCAAACCGGAGCAGGCTGACCAGTGGGTAGAACTTGCTAAAGAGTACACAGATGAAACTGGTGTTCAGGTTGATGTACAGACAGCTGCATCAGGAACATACGAGTCACAGCTGAAATCAGAGATGGCAAAAGACGAGGCACCGACATTGTTCCAGGTAAACGGACCGGTTGGACTTGCTACATGGAAAGATTATTGCTATGACCTTTCAGGAAGTGACGTTTACAAAGACGTTGAGTCTGATGACTATGTATTAAAAGATGGTGATGCAGTAGACGGAATCGCTTATGTTATTGAGACTTATGGTCTGATCTACAACAAAGCACTTCTGAACAAATACTTCGAACTGCCGGATGCAAGCATCAAATCCATCGATGAGCTGAATAACTTCCAGGCACTTAAGACAGCTGCAGAAGAGATTCAGGCACATAAAGATGATCTTGGAGTAGAAGGAGCTTTCACTTCAGCAGGAATGGATTCTTCTTCTGACTGGAGATTCAAGACACACCTTGCAAACCTGCCAATCTACTATGAGTACAAGGCAGACGGAATTGATACTACAGATGCTATCAAGGGAACATACCTTGACAACTACAAACAGATCTGGGATCTGTATCTGAACAACTCTACATGTGAGCCATCTATGATCTCTTCTAAGACAGGAGATGACGCAGCAAGCGAATTCTCACTTGGTGAAGCAGTATTCTATCAGAATGGTACATGGGCTTACAATGATATCAAAGATAACGAAGTAGCAGATGAAGATATGGGAATGCTTCCAATCTACATCGGAGTTGACGGAGAAGAGAACCAGGGACTTTGTACAGGATCAGAGAACTACTGGTGTGTAAATAAAAATGCTTCTGAAGAAGATATTCAGGCAACACTTGATTTCATGAAATGGGTAGTTGAGAGTGACGAAGGTCGTGACATGCTGGCAAATGAGATGGGATTCGTAACACCGTTTACAACATTCGCAGATTATCTTCCGGACAACCCGCTTGTAAAAGCAAATGCCGAGTACACAAAGGCTGGAAAGACACCAGTAAGCTGGAACTTTACAACAATGCCATCTGAGAACTGGAAGAACAATGTTGGTGGTGCTCTTCTGAACTATGCACAGGGCACAGGTACATGGGATAGTGTACAGACAGCATTCGTTGATGGATGGGCTGAAGAATACGCAGCAGCAAACGAATAAAAAAGACTTTTCACAGAACCGGCAGATAAAAAGGCTGTGAAATAGTGAAAATATCATGCAGCCTGCCAACGAGAATACCGTGGGCAGGCTGAAATCATGTAATTAGAAATGTAAAAAGCAAAGGTGCAGACAGGCTTTTTACAGAAAGAGAGACAGGAGGAGAAGAACATGCAAAAAGCAATAAAAAGATATTTTCCGGTATTTGTATTGCCGACGCTGATTGCATTTACGATAGGTTTCCTTGCACCATTCGTGTTAGGTGTATATCTTTCGTTCTGCAAATTCACAACGGTAACAGATGCCAGATTTATTGGACTTGGCAACTATGCAAAGATACTGGGAGATGGGGATTTTCTTCACTCTCTCTGGTTTACCGCATTATTTACAATTGTAACAGTATTATTGATCAACATTTTTGCATTTGCGGTAGCAATGCTTTTGACAAAGAGTATTAAAGGAACTAATATTTTCCGTACGGTATTCTTTATGCCAAACCTGATCGGCGGTATCGTACTTGGATATGTATGGCAGCTGTTATTAAACGGTATTCTGGCACATTTCCAGAAAAACGCTTACATATTCTTCGAAATACGGTTTCTGGGGATTAGTTATCCTGATGCTCTGGCAGCAGGTTGGATACATGATGATCATCTATATCTCAGGTATCCAGAATATTCCTGGAGACTGATCGAGGCAGCACAGATTGACGGAGCGAATAAAGTACAGCTTTTAAGATATGTTACAATTCCGATGGTTATGCCATCCATCACAATCTGTACTTTCCTGACACTCACAAACGGATTTAAACTTTTCGACCAGAACCTTGCATTGACAAACGGTGGACCGGACAAGATGTCAGAAATGCTTGCCCTGAACATCTATAATACATTCTATGGAAGAACCGGTTGGGAAGGCGTAGGACAGGCAAAAGCAGTTGTCTTCTTCATTATTGTAGGTGTGATTGCATTGATCCAGAATAAAATGACAACATCAAAGGAGGTGCAGCAGTAATGAACAAAAAAGTAAAACATGGTACATTATTAACAATCATTTTTGCAGTGCTCAGTCTGCTGTATGTGTATCCGATCATACTGGTATTTATCAACTCCTTTAAGAAAAAAGCCTATATCAGTAAAGCACCGTTCGAGATACCGACCGGAAAGATGTATGTCGGATTAGAGAACTATATCCGTGGTATTAAACAGACAGGATTGATCCAGGCATTTGGATGGAGTTTGTTTATCACAATTTTATCTGTAGCAGTAATCATCTTATGTTGCTCCATGTGTGCATGGTATATCTGCCGCGTGAAGACAAAATTTACGAAGATCCTTTATATGCTTTGCCTGTTTGCAATGATCGTACCATTCCAGATGGAAATGTTTACATTATCTAAGATTGCAAATATGCTTCATATGGGAAATCCATGGGGACTGGTTGTAATCTATCTTGGATTTGGTGCAGGACTTTCCGTCTTTATGTTCACCGGATTCATGAAATCCATTCCACTGGAGATTGAAGAAGCTGCGATGATCGATGGATGTACACCAATCCAGACATTCTTCAAAGTTGTACTTCCGATTGCAAAACCGACTTGTGTAACTGTTACAATTCTTCAGGCAATGTGGATCTGGAACGACTATCTGCTTCCATCACTTGTATTGGATCAGAGAAAATATAAGACAGTGCCGATGGCAGTCCAGTATCTGAAGGGTGGATATGGATCAGTTGATATGGGAGCAATGATGGGAACTTTGGTTCTTGCAATTGTGCCGATCATCATCTTCTACCTGTTCTGCCAGAGATATATTATCGAAGGTGTTGTGGCAGGAGCAGTTAAAGGATAGTGTGGACATTGTCTGAAGATGACTTAAAATAGAACTATGAAAATTATAAAAAGACAGCAGAGAGTGAGAAATTACTCTCTGCTGTTTTCGGACGTTAAAAAGGAAATAGTAATAAGTTTGAAAAAACATTGAAACTGCAAAGTCAGCGTGTGGGAGGCGCGGGGGAATGATTACAATATTAATCGTAGATGATGAAAAACTGGAGAGAAGGGGAATCCGTTTTCTGTTAAAGAGGGAGGAAGGAGAATTCCAGATTCTGGAAGCGGCGAATGGAAAGGATGCACTTGGCGTATTAGCATCTAATCATGTAGATATTTTATTTTCGGATGTAAAGATGCCTTACATGAACGGACTGGAACTGACGAAAGCAGTAAGAGAAGATCATCCGGAGATGGAAATCGTGATTTTCAGCGGATATAATGATTTTTCCTACGCGAGAGAGGCTCTGCGATATGGTGTCGTGGATTATGTCCTAAAGCCGGTCGATCCGAACGAATTTCATAAGACCTTTCAACGAGTGATGGAAAATATCTCATCTAAGGAAGAGAAGCAAAAGCAGCAGAACAGAAAAGAAGATTATCTGAAGAAATACTTCTTCCTGAGATATCTATATTCGGGAAAAGAAGAGGATTTTGTTCAACTTGAGAAATTAACGGATGAAACAGAAGACGATGTTTCACAGTTTTCGCGCATGGTTCTTGTCAGTGCATCCAATGGTTTTTTCGAGACGGAGGAGGAACATTTTCTGACAAGTCTGAAGGAAGAGGTGCAGAGAGAATTTTATTATGTGAATCTGAATTCAAATGAGTCCATCTTTCTGTTCGCGGAGAAGTATACAGACTATCATGTGGTTGTAGAGAAAATGTATCGATTCTTTGCGCATCAGTTTGACAGTGAATGTTATTTTGCGGTCAGTAAAGAAATTGAGGATAGAAAGAATCTGGCAGAGGAGTTTAAAGCCCTGGAAGGAATGCTGGAAGAGCAGTTCTACCAGCCGCATCAGCATTTATTTTTTCATGGAGAGAAGCAGGAAGAGAAGAAAGCAGACCCGGCAGAAGATTCTGAAATCATGGAACAGATCACGAATGATATTCAATATAAAGATCTGCCCCATCTCCGTCAGGATTTTCAGAAATTGGAAGATAAATACCGTGCCAATAAGCAGTTTTCAGATATGTATGTAAAGTTTGTATTTTCCGGAATTTTAAAAGAATTGCTTGATCAGATGGATGGAATGGATGAGAAAATGCTTTCGAAGAGAGTGGATCGGTTATATCGTTGCAAAAACCTGAAGGATGTGATCGCTATAGTAGACGAAGCACTTCAGGAATATGAACACTGTATACAGGAACAGGAAGACGGATTCGTTCAGAGATTACGAAAGTAAAAAGTTACATTTATCATCACTATCAGGAGAGGAATCTTGGAGCAGAGACGCTTTCAGCAATGGTATTTCTTTCTCCCGGATATTTAAGTGCTGTGTTCAAAGAAGAAACGGGAGTGACACTGAACCGCTTTATCCGCGAGGTGCGGATGGAAAAAGCGAAAGAACTTCTTGAGACAACGAATATGAAAATCTCTGGAATTGCAAAAGAAGTAGGATTTTCCAATAACTCTTACTTCTGCAGAAGTTTCCGGGAATTTTTCGGAGACACACCGGAAGCATGCAGGAAAGGAACAGAGGCGGATGAAAAAACAAATACGGAAGCTGCTCCATCGATTTGAAAATCTGAAATTCCGTAAGAAACTGTCAGTTTTGATGTTGATTGTAGGATTGGTGCCGGTTGTATTCCTGGCTTTTTCTATGCAATATGGCATGACGAATCAGCTGAGAGAAAAGGAACAGTATAACCTGGAAAAAATACTGGAGCAGTCGGTGAACTCAATTGAGAACCAGTCACAGATTTATGAAAATCTGGTCGATTATTTATCCTATTCACAAAGTCTCAGGAATATTTTCGATACGGAAATGGAATCAGATTATGAGAAATATTTGAAATATGTGAAAGTAGCAGATCCGTTGCTTCAGATGCCGACCATCTATCACAAAGAGATTCGGAGTATTACGCTGTATTCTGACAATATAGAAGTGCCACATGGAGATACACTTCTTCCAATGTCAGAAGCGGAGAATCAACAGTGGTATTCTAGGCTGAATGAAGGAACGCTGATGCAGTGGAGCATTACTCGTGGGGGAAATAAATCAATCATTGCCAGTCGAAAATTCTACGATAATGATACGATCAAAGCAGTATTGGAGATGCGCCTGGATTATGAAAAAGTTCTTGGTCCATTCATGAGTCAGATTACAGACAATACTGGTGGCATGATTATGGATGAAAACGGAACTGTTGTTTATGCAGATTGTTCTATGGATAAAAAATACCGTCCAAAGAATATTGAGAATCTTAAGGATGTCAGTGATAAGTATTATATTTCACAGAGAACAATGAAAGATACCGGATGGGATTTCTATATCTATCGTCCGAAGGCGGTAAGTGAAAATGCAATCCATAAGCTTTTGCTTAAAAATATTCCGTTAATTTTAATCAGTGTTCTCCTTTTGAGTCTTTTAGGGTATGTTTTCTCCATCCGTATGGTGTCACAGTTGGAATTATTGACAGAGAATATGAACCAGATCAATATGGGACTTCGCAAGGTTACGGTGCAGAGTAAGTCCAAGGATGAGGTTGGTGTGTTGATTCGGTCATTCCAGCGCATGATGGATCAGATGAACCATTTGATCTCAGAAGTATATGAGAGTAAGATCCAGCTTCAGAATAGTGAGATGAGAGCGCTGCAGGCACAGATCAATCCACATTTCCTTTACAATTCACTTTCTATTATCAATTGGAAAGCAATTGAAGCGGGGGAGGATGAAATCAGTCATGTGACATTGGCACTGTCTACTTATTATAGAACAAGCCTGAATCGTGGTGAAACAATGACTACGGTGGCAAAAGAAATTGATAATATCCGTGCATACCTCAAGATCCAGTTGGTTATGCATGATAACGAGTTCCGTGTGGTCGAACAGATTTCAGACGGTCTTAATGATTATATGATACCGAAGCTGATCCTGCAGCCACTGGCAGAAAATGCAATCGATCACGGAATCGATGTGTCAGATAATGAGGATCCAACATTGTGGCTGACGATTCGTGAAGAAGATAAGCATATTTTCTTTGAAATCAGGGACAACGGAGCAGGAATGACGCAGGAAAAGGCAGATCAGATCCTGACCTATCAGTCGTCCGGTTATGGCGTGCGAAATGTCTGTGACAGAATCCATGTTCTTTACGGAGAGAAAGGTGAGATGAAGATAGAAAGCACTCCTGGAAAAGGAACGCGTGTCTTTATCCGGATTCCGAAGAAGACGGAGGCAAAGGTGCTATGAAAAACGATAGGAAAAAGCGAATTCTTTCAGCCCAGCTTGTATTAATTTTATTGATGATACTTTGGTGCGGAACTTGTTTTGAATCAAAAGAAAGTCAAAGACAGATGGAACAGACAGAAGCATTTCAAAGTGAGTCTGGTGCAGGCAATGCAGCTGAAGTGAAAAGAAAGCTGATGTATGAAGCAATGCATACACCACTCGGAAAATATCCTAAGACTATTACATATACACTTGGCAAGATTGCAGGAGCGAATAATTCGAATCTTCCTGTAGGAAATACGTACGAAAACAATGCGTATACGAGATATCTGAAGAAAGTGCTTAATATTCAAAATGCAGATGTCTTTGAATTGCAGGATGGCAATACGTATGAAGAGGCAGTCAATGTAGCGATTGAAGACCGGGATATTCCAGATGTGCTTGTCGTGAAAGGAAGAGATAACCTGCTCCGCCTGATTGAAGCAGGTATGATTGAAGACCTCACAGAAACTTATGAAGAGTGTACGACAGATACAATCAAAGAAATGTATGACAGTTATGGAGATTCTCTCTTACAATCTGCAACAGTTGATGGAAAGTTGTATGCATTTCCGAATACGGTGATCGATGACGGAGCTCCACTTCTCTGGTTGAGGAAAGACTGGATTGAGAAGTTGGGATTGAAGGAACCGGAAACGGTAGAAGAAGCGTTGGAGATAGTGCGTGCATTTGTAGAACAAGATGCAGCAGGAGACGGTCAGACGATTGGTCTTGCCTGTAGTACAGATGTGATTGCCGGGGCGGACCAGACTTATGGAGTGGATTCAGCGTTTATACATGCAGGTGCAATGCCATGTCACTGGATTCTGGATGAAAGTGGAGATGTAGTTTATGGGTCAGTAACGCAGGAAACAAAAGAAGCACTTTCAAAGCTTCGTAATCTATATGAGGATGGGATACTCGACCAGAGATTCTTGTTGAGAAAGACGGAAAACATAGATAATCTGTTAAAAACCGGACATTGCGGAGCAATCTACGGACGTTGGTGGGCTCCGAATAATCCGCTTAGTGCGGCATATAGTGTCGATTCAAATGCAGAGTGGAAACCGTATCTTTTAGACAAAGAACAAGTGAATGAGACACAGAAGATATCAGTTTTTGAATCGTATGATCAGTGGATGTATGTGGTGGTACGCAAAGGATATGAGCATCCGGAAATTGTAGCAAAGTATGTGAGTGCTATTTTTGATCAGTCCAGATATGCAAATGATGCTTCAGCAAGAGAGGTGAATGACTATTTTTCCATTAATGTAGATCCGACAGCCGTCCGTTGAATATTAATGTGGATTATGAAGATGCACTTTATCGGACAACGGAACATATTCAGGCAGCGTTGGACAAAACGCTTGATGTGTCGGAATTGAGTGGACTAGAAAAATCTTATTATGATACATGTAAATCATTTTTGAATGGACAGTTGACAACGGCAAATGGCTGGGCAGCTTATGCATCAAGAATTGAGGCAGTGGGGGAACTGCAGAAAGCGGGAATACGAAGTGCACAGACACTGCCTTTGGAAAACGTAAATGCCGAAATCCCGCAGGAATTACAAGAACTGGAGAATGAAGCGTTTCTTCAGATTATCAGTGGGGAGAAACCAGTGGATTACTTTGATACTTTTGTGGTAGAATGGTATGCGAACGGCGGAAAAGAGCTGACCGAACAGGTACAGAATGCCTATGAAAGTGGAAAGGACTAAAAAGAATGGATATTAATCAGAGACTGACAGAAGAACTGGATGTAAAACGCTGGCAGATCGATGCGGCAGTACAGCTGATCGATGAAGGCAATACGATTCCATTTATTTCAAGATATAGAAAAGAAGCAACCGGAGAACTGAATGATGAACAGCTGAGAAAGCTGTATGAACGTCTGGTATATTTAAGAAACCTGGAAGAAAAGAAAGAGCAGGTAATCTCAAGTATTGAAGAGCAGGGAAAACTGACAGAAGAATTAAAGAAACAGATTCTGGCAGCGGAAACACTTGTGGCAGTAGAAGACCTGTATCGTCCGTATCGTCCGAAACGACGTACCCGTGCGACAATCGCGAAGGAAAAGGGACTTGAGCCATTGGCTGCACTGATCACATTGCAGAAGACAAAAGAGCCGCTTGAGAAGGCAGCGGAAGCGTATATTTCCGAAGAAAAAGGTGTGGAAAGTGCAAAGGATGCAATCAGCGGAGCATGTGATATTATTGCAGAAAGCATTTCAGATGAGGCAGCTTACAGAACTTGGATCCGAGAGACGACAATGAGAAAAGGAAAGGTTACTTCTCAGGCGAAGGATCCGGAGGCAGAGTCTGTTTACGAGATGTATTATGAGTTTGAAGAAGCCGTTGCGAAGCTTGCAGGACATCGAATTCTTGCATTGAACCGTGGTGAGAAAGAGAAATTCCTGACAGTGAAGGTGGAAGCACCGGAAGAAGATATTTTAAGATATCTTGAGAGAAAGGTGATCCGTACAGAGAATCCTTATACAACACCGGTATTGAAAGAGACAATTGCAGACAGTTACAACCGTCTGATCGGACCGGCTATTGAGCGTGAGGTCAGAAACGAACTGACAGAGAAGGCAGAAGACGGGGCAATCGAAGTGTTTGGAAAGAACCTTCATCAGCTCCTGATGCAGCCGCCGATTGCAGGCAAGGTTGTGCTTGGCTGGGATCCAGCTTTCCGTACGGGATGTAAGCTGGCAGTTGTTGATGAGACAGGAAAGGTAATCGGAACAACCGTTATTTATCCGACTGCACCGACAACAGAGAAGAAGATCCAGGCAAGTAAAGATCTGCTTAAGAAGATTATTCCGAAGTATCACGTTTCTCTGATCTCTCTTGGAAATGGTACTGCTTCCCGTGAATCAGAACAGTTTATCGTAGAGCTTCTGAAAGAGATTCCGGAGAAGGTACAGTATGTGATCGTCAATGAGGCGGGAGCATCTGTCTATTCTGCAAGTAAGCTGGCAACAGAAGAATTCCCGAAATTTGATGTGGGACAGAGAAGCGCGGCATCAATCGCACGCCGTCTGCAGGATCCGCTTGCAGAGCTTGTAAAGATTGATCCGAAATCCATCGGTGTCGGTCAGTATCAGCATGATATGAACCAGAAGAAGCTTGGGGAGTCTTTAAACGGAGTTGTAGAGGATTGCGTAAATAAAGTTGGAGTAGATTTAAATACTGCTTCTGCACCGTTACTTTCTTACATCTCAGGAATCAGCAGTGCAATCGCAAAAAATATTGTGGCGTACAGAGAAGAAAACGGTCGATTTACAGACAGAAAAGAATTGCTTAAAGTACCGAAACTCGGACCGAAAGCGTTCGAGCAGTGCGCAGGTTTTATGCGTATTTCCGAAGGTAAGAATCCACTTGATGCTACAGGTGTTCATCCGGAATCTTATGCTGCAGCAGAAAAGCTGTTGAAGAAGCAAGGGTACGAAGCAGATGCTATCACAGCACATCAGCTGACAGGACTTGGTCTTACAATCGGAGATTATAAGAAGCTTGCAGAAGAGCTTGGAATCGGTGAGATCACACTTCGTGATATCGTCAAAGAACTTGAGAAACCGGCTCGTGATCCGCGTGATGAGATGCCAAAGCCAATCCTTCGCACAGATGTCCTTGAAATGAAGGATCTGAAGGAAGGTATGGTGCTGAAAGGTACTGTGAGAAATGTGATCGACTTCGGAGTATTTGTGGACATTGGAGTTCATCAGGACGGACTTGTACACATTTCCCAGATTACAGACAGATATATCAAACATCCGCTGGAAGCAGTAAGTGTTGGAGATATTGTGGATGTGAAGGTGATGAGCGTGGATCTGAAGAAGAAGAGGATTCAGCTGACGATGAGAGGAATTTAAGGTTAAGTAGCTTGGGTTTGATTAAGATGCGTGAGGAAGTTTCTTTATTGCATCGGACACCGGCCAGCTCTACCTCATCCCTTTGACAATCTGTAACGGAAAAGCCAGAACACTCGCCATGCGGGGTTCCTGTCTGACTTTTCCTAACAGATTCTGCAAAGTGTATTCGGAACGCTCCTGCCTTATATGTGTCCTCAACAACAAAGAAACTTCCTCACTTACATTATTCAAACCGAAAGTATTTGCTTCGAGGTGACGGATTCAAGGAAAATATTGAAGTCGAGGACAAAAGTAAAAAACACCTAGAACAGAAACAAATAGAGTATCTGTTTGGGCGTTTTTTTAAATTCAATTATCTGATTTTCTGTGTTGCTCCGTAAAGTTTGGACCTACGATTGCAGCGATGATGATTTTTGCTACATCTCCTGCAAGGTATGGGATAACACCCATCATAAGTCCTTCTTTGAAGGAGAGGCTTAACAGTTTGGCAAGCCATACAGTTCCGAATGCATAACATACAGCCATTCCGATGATCATTCCGATGATTGTAGGAACGAGCTTACGATCAAAGTGATCAAGTGCAAATCCCATGATCAGTGCAAGGAAGATAAATCCAATCAGGTATCCTCCGGTTGGTCCTGCGAGAACCTGGAGACCTCCGCGGAAAGAGGAGAAGACCGGGACACCAACTGCTCCGAGCAGGAGGTAGATGATAAAGCTGATTGTTCCGTTTTTCATTCCGAGAACAAAGATTGCAAGAAAGATTGCAAAGTTTGTAAGGAGATCGGAACAGGGCTGAATGGCAGTGGGATGGAAAGTGGTCCGAGGACGCAAGTGACTGCAGTCATCAGGGCAATGAGCACCATCTGTTTTGTTTTTATTTTCTGGTTGTCTACGGCAACTGTGCCGGAAGTTTCATTCTGTGACATTTCAATTTACTCCTTTAGATCTTAATACTTATCGCTGTTTCAAGCGAGCTTTAACATTACTGTTTGAAATAGAACAACGATTGAGTTCTTCGTTAGTATAATTCATGAAAAGTTGATTGTCAACTATAAAATGCAAAAAGGTTAACAATTAAAAAATCTGTGAAGATCTTATTAATTTTGTAGACATGTGATAGGCAAAGTGGAAAGAATAAGGTAGAATAGATAAAGTCAGGAAAATTGCCAGAAGAGAAAGGGATTGCATGTTTGGATATGTAACGGTCTGTGAACCGGAATTAAAAGTAAAAGATCTGAAGAAATACAGGGCATATTATTGTGGACTTTGCCGTACATTGAAAGAAGATTATGGATTTATGGGGCAGATGACATTGACGTATGACATGACATTTGCAGTTATTCTGTTATCTTCTTTATATGAGACGACTACGAAACATGAGGAACACCGCTGTAAAGTTCATCCGGTGAAGCGGCAGCATATGTTGCGAAATGAGATTACATCTTATGCGGCGGCGATGAATGTACTGCTGGCTTATTATCATATGGAAGATGACTGGCAGGATGATCGTAAAGTGTCAAGTCTGATGACGAAGAGCCTGATTCAGGGAAAAGCGAAGAAAACCATAGAGAAATATCCGCGGCAGAGTGAGATCATCCGGAAATCATTGAAAGAACTTGGAGAATGTGAACATGAGGAACAGCATGGATATTTGACCGGCAGCAGGATGTTTGGCAGATTAATGGCGGGAACTTTTGGTTTGGAAGAGGATAGTCTGGGAGAAGACGCTCAGAAAGATGGGGTTCTATCTCGGAAAATTCATTTATCTGATGGACGCTTACGAGGATCTGCCGGAAGATAGAAAGAAGAATCGCTATAATCCATTGAAAGAACTGGCAAAGCGGCCGGACTATGAGGCGCAGATGGAACAGATCCTTCGAATGATGATCGCGGAGAGTACGGTTCGTTTTGAACAATTACCATGTCTGGTTGACGTAGACATTTTGAGAAATATACTGTATGATGGAGTTTGGAATCATTATAATAAGATTCAGATGAAGAAAAGAGAGGACAACAAAGATGAACAAAAATCCATATGATGTGCTTGGGGTATCACCAAACGCATCGGATGATGAAATAAAGAGAGTGTATCGGGATCTGACAAGAAAATATCACCCGGATGCAAATGTGAACAATCCGTTAGCAGATCTTGCAGAAGAGAAGTTTAAGGAAGTACAGGAAGCGTATGATATTATCATGAGAGAACGTGCGAACGGAGGAAATTCGTATGGGAATAATTATGGATATGGTTCTTCTGAAAGTTATTCTTATGGAAATCAGAACAGCTCTTATGGCTATGGAACGATGGATCCTAAACTGCAGGCAGCTGCGAATTATATTAACAGCAGACGTTACAGAGAGGCGATCAATACACTGGATCAGGTTCAGCAGAGAAGTGCAATGTGGTATTATCTGAGTGGCTGTGCGAATGCAGGAATCGGAAATCAGATTCTGGCGAGGGATCACGCAGCACAGGCAGTAAATATGGAACCAAATAACATGCAGTTTCGTCAGCTGTTGAATCAGCTCGACTTTAACAGCAGAAGATATCAGAATAGTCCGTATGGTGGAGGCTATGCACCGGGAGGACAGAATTCCTGTGGTACAGGAAATATGTGCTGCGACTTATGGCTTGCGGACACATTGTGTGAATGTATGGGAGGCGATCTCTGCTCATGCATGTAAAAGCAAAACAAATAGCATTCGGCGGCCTTCTGCTTGCAGTGACTGTCGTATGCATGGCACTTGGAAGCGTGATCGAGACGAATACATTGTTTTTGCTGGCAGCAGCGGCATTTTTTGTAGGGATTGTTATCCGCGAGTTCGGCCTTCGTACAGGGGCGGCCTTTTATCTGGCAGCAGTGTTATTAGGACTTCTTGTCACGCCAAATAAGTTTTATGTGATTACATTTGCTGCGATGGGATTCTATATTCTTGGAATTGAAGCGGTCTGGATGTTTCTTGCGAAAAGACCACAGATGGGACATAGGATGGGAATTTATTGGTTTGCAAAATATGTGATCTTTAACTTGGTTTATCTCCCGTGTCTTTTTGGATTCCGTTCGATGCTGTTTCAGAAAGTAGTATCAGATCAGTTGCTTTTGGCAGCTGTAATGGTTGGGCAGATAGCGATATTGGTTTACGATAAAGCTTATCAGTATGTACAGGGAACCCTATGGGAAAAATGGAGAAAACGTATTCTATAAAGAATGTATGAGAAAATCTTGTCGAGATGACAGGATTTTCTTTAAATAAAAGGAAATGAGCCACATCTCTGTGACTCAAGGGGGAAAAAGTTTATGAAAAAGTGTTCTTTTTAAGAACAATTATAGTATAGAGGTATTTTGTGAAAAAAGTGTGATGAACTTTTGAACCTAAAATGAACATTATTGAAAAATTTTATTAAGAACACAATAAACCTAGTAGGATAAAAGGAATATTAACATATTAGTCGAAAGTGCTGTGGGTGATATCGATTTCAACACAAAAATGATATTAAATATCAATAAAAGGGGTTGCATTTTTATTAAGAGCGCGCTATAGTAATAAGAGTAAAAGGAATTTAATCTTCGGGGTAGGGTGCAAGTCCCAACCGGCGGTATAGTCCGCGACCCGCATATGATGCGGCTGACTGGTGACTCGTCTGTGATGGCATTACAGAATGGGAATTCCGGTACCGACAGTAAAGTCTGGATGAGAGAAGAAGTTCATGCCCGCAGGAACAGAAAGAGAGATATTCGAATAGGATATCTGATTGCCTGAGAATCTTGCGAGAATGCCATTAAGAGCAGAAAACATGAATCCCGGAAGGTAATAAACCTTCCGGGTTTTTTCTTGTGAAGATTACCTTTTTCAAAAAGAAAAAATGCTGTTTAGGATAAAGACAGCGGATAGAAAAAGGAGAGTAACACTATGAGTACAGAGACAAAGACACTAACAAACGCAGACGCGAAGATTCAGCCGAAGCTGGGGGTAAAGGCATTAGTTCAGATCGGAATGCTTTCAGCAATCGCAGTAGTTTTGATGATGTTTGATATTCCGCTTCCGTTTGCACCGACATTTTATAAGATTGATTTAAGTGAGGTTCCGGTTCTGGTAGGATGCTTTGCAATGGGACCAATGGCAGGAGTTCTTGTAGAACTTGTTAAAATCTTACTGAATCTTGTTTTAACAGGAACACAAACAGCAGGTGTTGGAGAGATTGCAAACTTTATTATCGGATGTTCATTCTGTGTACCTGCAGGCCTCATTTACAGAAGAAACAGAACAAGAAAGAGTGCATTGATCGGAATGGTAACAGGAACAGTCTGATGATCGTGATTGGATGCTTCGTCAACGCATTTGTATTGCTTCCAACTTATGCAGCTGCATTCGGAATGCCGATTGACGCACTGGTTGGTATGGGAACAGCAGTTAACTCACATATCACAAGCCTTTCTACATTTGTTATGTTTGCGGTAGCACCGTTCAACCTTGTGAAGGGAATTGTTGTTTCACTGATTGTATTTTTAATCTACAAGAAGATCAGCCCAATCTTCAGAATCAGATAATAGACGAAGAGAAAAGTCAAAGATAAAAGAATATAAGTGAAAGAATATAAGTTGCCCCGGGACAGATTGGATTTAAAGTCTGTTCCGGGGCATTTTTTGTTAGCGTATCTTCATCGCACTGAGTGCGGCACCAATCGCACCGGCGTAGCGGGCATCCGGCTGGAGATCACTTCTTTTCCAAGTTTTTTTGATAAAGCTTCGCGGATATATTCACATTCACATAGACCGCCGGTCAGGCAAAATGTGGACATCTCACCATTCATCCGGCTGAGCTGGGCGGTAACCTTACGAATGGTGGAATCTACTACTGCATAAGCAATATTTTCTTTCGGTTCACCTTTGCCGATCAGTCCGATAACTTCGGATTCTGCGAATACAGTACACATGGAGCTGATCGTTGTGTCAGAACCAGGCGTGCCAGCTCAAACATTTCATTCGGGCGAAGGGAGAGGGTGTTAGCCATCACTTCAAGAAAACGTCCGGTCCCGGCGGCGCACTTATCGTTCATGATAAAATCCTTTACGAAGCCCTGTTCAATCTGAATGATCTTCGTATCCTGGCCACCGATGTCGATTACAGTCAGGTCCGACTGTTGAAATAAATGTACAGCACCAAGCGCATGGCATGTGATCTCCGTAACAGTCTTATCTGCATAAGGAACAGAGATGCGTCCGTAACCGGTTGCTACACAGCAGGAAGAGTTATCAGAAAGACCGATTCCGGCAAGCTTAAGTTTCTGAAGGATTTCCTCGGCTGTATCTATGCTCTCCATCCGGTTGGCTGAACGAATTCCTGGATAATTTCTTTCTTTTCGTTCAAAACAACGGTTTTCGCGCAAGTTGAACCAATGTCGATTCCAATATAGTTCATAATAAAAACTCCTTTATAAAAACAGTCGGCTCTCGCATGAGACAGCCGACTGTTCGTAATAGGTTACTGTTCACTCCCTGTCAATCACTTCGCTGATTGACACGGAGGATGCATGTTTTGGCTTGAATGCATCTCGCCCCATCGCCAAAGGCGATTTAAAATGGCGAGATGCGTTGCTGGTCGCACATCGTGTGAACAGTAACCGTAATAATTCAAGTATACCAGATTATAACATTTCGATAAAGGCTGCAATACGTGTATTCAGCTGTCCGACATCAGTCTGGGAATAATCTGTTTCAACGTTCATGTATGGAATTCCTTTTTCCTCATTTACAAAGCGGCGGATGGAAAGTGTCTCTACGTTATAAGTGTGACATGCCTGAAGTGTCATCTCAAGTACACCGTCAACTTTGTACTCGTCGATCAGTCTTCCGAGAAGTTCCAGACGGTTCGGGTTTGGAGTCATAACAGAACATCCGATAGAGAGGTAACGCTCTGCGATTGCCTGGTAAATGTCTTCAGCATCTTCGTCAATCAGACGATCGATGGATTTTGCACCGGAGCAGTTTTCGAATGTAACGACGATTCCGCCGTTATTCTCAACAGCGTCGATGATCTTCTCTGTTGCACCGCCGATTGGACATCCGGTGATCAAGATTCTAGGTTTCTTATCTTCACGTTTTCCTTCCGCATATTCTTTCTCGATCTTAGCTGTCAGTGCGTCAACTTCTCCGGCAATCAATGTACGGTCGAGCTTAAAACCACTTCCGTACAGAACGCGGAAAAGGTCATGTCCTTTGATCGGTGCAGGATCATGTCTCATTACTCCATAAAGGTTCTTCAAGGATGCACGCACTTTATTCTCCAGCTTAACTGCTTCACGAACCTGCTCGTCTGTAATCGTCACCTCGAATTTTTCTTCGAGATATTCTTTGAAGCGGAGAATCTCGGCTTTCCAAAGATCGAGTACTTCAGCTTTTTGGGATTGTGGCAGTTCCATGATGAAGACTTCTTTGAATTCGCCCATGTATTCGTACATTTTCTTCTTACCGTCACATGTCGTCTCTCCGACAACAACGTCTGAGAAGTAGAAGAAAGGACATTTGTCTGTCTTTGCAAATCCATAACTGGATTTGATCAGTGGGCATAAGTTACGTGGCAGATCCTTTTCTGCTGCTGGGATCGTCTCATCAGATGTAGAGCAGAGGCTGACTGTTGCAGCGCCCATTGCCATGGCGATCTCCTTTGGAAAATAAGTACAGTAGGATCCAATCACAGGGATTCCTTTGTCCTTTAACTGTTTTACAGCGAGAAATGATTTCTGACGCTGCTCTGCAAATTCTTCAAATACTTCCGGTAAATCTTTGATAATTTCCATATCGTTCTCCTTATTGTTTGATTTGTGGATAGCTGGTGTAGATAGATTCTTTTTTAACGTATACTTTCTAAAAAATAAACGATGGGAACAATCTACTCATAACCAAAGTGTTTATAGATAAATTTTATCGTTTTTGAACGAAGTTTTCCAATAGATAATGTATATATGAAGAATATATTTATAGATAAAAACTATAAATATTAAAAGGTATTGAAAGTGATGTCGAGGATAACTGGAAAAAGGAGAAGTTGTCAGGTCTTTAGGGAGAAGTTATATTCCAGGATGTGAGTTATGCGTACAAAGGAGAGCAAAAGGAAAGGTTCTGATTTACAGTAACATATCATTAAGTGCCAAATGTTATTACAAACTATACTCTTTGTTTAAGTGGAAAAATATGATACAATAGGGAAAGTAATGCGATGATAACATGCGGAAAGGATCTGGATTATATGAAGTCAGTAATATCTATTGGAAATCAGGATTTTGTATCGATCAGAAAAAACAACTGCTTTTATATTGATAAGACTGATTTTATCAGGGAATGGTGGGAAAATCAGGATAGTGTTACACTAATCACCCGTCCGAGAAGGTTTGGAAAGACTTTAAATATGAGTATGACAGAATACTTCTTTTCAGTGAACCATGGAGATAGCAGAAAATATTTTGAGGAACTTAATATCTGGAGCTATGAAAAATTCCGTGAACTTCAAGGCAGCTATCCGGTAATCTCACTTAGTTTTGCTGATATTAAAGCAACAACATATGAGTCAGCCAGAAGAGCAATTATCCGAAAGCTTGTGAGAATGTACAGCCAGTTTGAATTTCTAAGAAACAGTGAGCAGCTGAATGAGAAAGATCGTGCATATTTTGATTCAGTTGAGGAAACAATGTCTGATGATGCAGCAGCAATTGCAATTAACTATATGTCTGATTACCTGGAAAGATATTATGGTAAAAAGGTAATCATTCTTTTGGATGAATATGATACACCTTTGCAGGAGGCTTATGTTCATGGATATTGGAAAGAACTTACTGCATTTGTCAGAAGCTTGTTTAATTCAACATTTAAAACGAATCCATATATGGAGAGGGGATTATTAACTGGGATTACAAGAGTGAGTAAAGAATCTATTTTTTCAGATTTGAACAATCTTGAAGTCGTGACAACAACATCCGAAAAATATAGCGGTTTTTTTGGATTTACGGAAAAAGAGGTCTTTAATGCTTTAGAGTACAATGGACTGTCAAGGGAAGAAGAAAATGTCCGCTATTGGTATGATGGATTTTCTTTTGGGAAGCGGAAAGACATTTATAATCCGTGGTCGATCACAAAATATCTGGATACAGGAGAATATGGAACTTACTGGGCAGATACCAGTGGAAATGTACTTGTATCCAATTTGATTCGTCGAAGTCCGGCAAAGATTAAATCGGAGATGGAAGATCTGTTGCAAGGTAGAACAATCTGCACAGAATTGGATGAACAGGTGATTTTTGAGCAGCTTGGAAGAAAACGTGGAGCCATCTGGAGTCTACTGCTTGCCAGTGGTTACCTGAAAGTTGACCGGTATGAGATGGATAACAGAACCGGTAAGCGTCAATATTATCTGAAAATCACAAACCATGAGACGATGCTGATGTTTGAGAAGATGATCGAAGACTGGTTCTCAGAAGAAGATTCTGCATATGGCAACTTTAAAGATGCATTGATTGCAGGAAATCTGGATTATATGAATCAGTTCATGAATCAGGTTGCACTTCAGACCTTTAGCAGTTTTGATACCGGGAATAAGCCATCCGAAGAACAGAAACCGGAGAGATTCTACCACGGATTTGTTCTTGGACTGATCGTGGATCTGGCTGACAAATACAGGATTACTTCCAACAGGGAAAGTGGATTTGGACGTTATGATGTAGTTATGGAACCATTAAAAGCAGATTTGGATGCAATTGTAATGGAATTTAAGGTTCAGAATATAACAAAAGAAAAATCACTTGAGCAGACAGTGGAGAATGCACTGCGTCAGATTGAAGAAAAAGAATATGATACGGAACTGCTTGCCAGAGGAATTAAAAAGGAGCGAATCCGACATTATGGATTTGCATTTCGTGGGAAAAAAGTTCTAATAGGAACAGAAGAATAAAGAAATTGAGAAAAAAAGCAATAGGAGAAAAAGAATGAGTATATATGATCTGAATGCTTATGAAGTACTCCAGACAGAAGATTTATCTGATCTGAAGTCAAAGGGGACACTTCTGAAGCACAAGAAAAGCGGAGCGAGAGTGCTTCTTATGGAAAATGATGATGAGAACAAGGTGTTTACGATTGGATTCCGTACACCACCGTCAGACAGTACAGGAGTTCCACATATTATGGAACATTCTGTTCTGTGCGGATCGAAAGAATTTCCGGTGAAGGATCCGTTTGTAGAGCTTGTGAAAG
>ENA-OQIO01000296-OQIO01000296.1-human-gut-metagenome-genome-assembly--contig:-NODE-296-length-27306-cov-3.518673_pt1 | contig 27306 bp, 22 predicted proteins | sample MGYA00242573_ERZ504737 | MGnify/ENA primary metagenome ERZ504737 (study PRJEB26092, sample SAMD00036203) | human gut metagenome | host: Homo sapiens | study: EMG produced TPA metagenomics assembly of...
TCCATTTTCCCACTTTGTAATGCTTGTCTTGATACGCCGATTTTCTCAGCCATCTTCTCCTGTGAAAGTCCAGCCTGTTTTCTGTAATGTTTAATTTGTTCTTCTAAAGTCATTTTTCTACCTCCGTTTTCGGTTTGTTTTACTTCCTTCACAGATTAGTAAATTAACCTTTACCAAACAAGAAACATTAGCTGTCATTTCACTATTTTTCTGCTACTTTCCGTAGCAATGCCCTAAAATAAAGGTTTTTACAACGAAAACTAAATTTATCCAATCGCCAAATTCCAAGTCTGTCGCAGCAGTCGTCGAATTGCCCTGCAAGCAGTCCATTCTCCTCGTTGCAACGCGCAAATTCTTTCCAATCTCAATTCCACATTTTCTCTTTACCTGTGAAATATACAGATTGGAAACCTTCATGCCGGCTTTTATTTCAGTTGGGACAAAAGAACAACCGTCTCAATATGAACACTATGCCCAAACTGGTCTACCGGCTGGACTTTTTTGACGGCGTAGCCGTTGGCACTTAAAAATTTTAAATCACGCGCCAGTGTCGCCGAGTCGCAGCTTACGTAGACAATCCGCTGTGGCTGCATTTTCACAATCGTTTCAAGCAGCACTTCTTCACAGCCCTTTCTCGGCGGATCCACAACGACCACGTCCGGGCGGATACTTTTACCGGCTTCCGAATCCTGCGCCTGCTTTAGGGCTTTTTCATAAAATGCCGGTACGACTTCTTCCGCCTTGCCCACGAAAAACTCTGCGTTGTCGATACCGTTACGCTTTGCATTATTGCGGGCATCTTCAATTGCCTGCGGCACAATTTCCACGCCGTATACCTTGCGCGCATTTTTTGCAAGGAATAACGAAATCGTTCCGATACCGCAGTACAAATCCCACACCGTTTCATTTCCGGTCAGTCCCGCATATTCAAGTGCCTTTGCATACAGCTTTTCCGTCTGCATCGGATTTACCTGAAAGAAAGACTGCGGTGAAATCTGATATTTTACATCGCCGATAAAATCTTCAATATACGGCTGTCCCCACAGCACCTCGCTTTTTTTGCCGAGAATCACATTCGTCTTTTCCGTGTTGAAATTCACCATCACCGAAGTCATGCCGTCCATTTCACGCAGCGATTCTGTGAGCTGTTCTGCATTTTTTAAGCAGGAAGCCTTGGCCGCATTGACAATCAGACAGACCATAATCTCTTTAGTATGATAGCCGGTGCGGATTAAAATGTGGCGCACAATCCCGCTGTGGTGTTCCTCATTGTACGGGCGAATCTGATTTTTCTGCATATATGCCTTGACTTTGCGAAGCACTTCGCCGTTTTCCGGCGCACCAATACAGCAGTCTGTCTGCTCCACAATATGATGTGTTCTTCCGGCATAAAATCCGATGACAATATTGCCATCCTTATCTTCCCCGACCGGAAACTGTGCCTTATTACGGTATGCATACGGTGTTTCCATGCCGATTACAGGTACATTTCAAAGTCCGAAAGTCCGCCGATATGCTCTAAATTGTTCTGTACCATTTTCTGCTTAAAGGCAAGCTGGGCTTCATAACGCATTTCCTGTATCTGACAGCCGCCGCACTGCCTTGCGACCGGACATTTCGGCTCTACACGGTCTTTAGATGGTGTAAGCACTTTCATCAGTCTTGCATAGCCATAATTTTTCTTTAATTTCATAATTTTGGCTTCGATAACATCGCCGACAATGGCATCTTTTACAAAAAATGTAAATCCGTCCGCTTTTCCGATGCCTTCGCCACCCGTTCCGATATCCTCAATGTGCAGTGTCACACAATCGTCTTTTTTAAATTCGCTTTTCACATTTACCTCTACAGTGTCTTTTTGATATTTGCATCCAGCCACCGGTTAAAACCAAGCCATTCGTTGGTGTCTTTGGCTTCCAGTGCCTCTTTAAACGTTTCCATTTTGGCATCCATATTATCTGCCATGGACAGTGCTACCGCTTCCATAATACAAGGTTTTTTCGGAGAACCGTATTCAAGCTCGCCGTGATGGGATAAAATACAGTGTCCGACTTCGGAAGCCAGCACCGGCGGAAAACCTTCAATGCCTGCAATCTTTTGCTGAATCATTTCATAACCCATTACAATATGTCCGAGGAAATTACCCTCGTCCGTATAATCGTTCTTTGGGAACGGTGCGAGTTCCTTTACTTTTCCGGCATCGTGAAGCGCCGCACATGTAATCAGTAAATCGCGGTTTAAAAACGGATAATTTTCCGCAATCTTTACACACAGTCTGGTTACACTTAAACTATGCTCTAATAATCCGCCCAAAAAGCCGTGGTGTACCGTCTTTCCTGCCGCAATGCTCTTAAACTTTGCAATAAAATCGGCATCGTCTGTAAAAAAGCTCTTTAACAGTGCCGAAAGATACTCATTCTTCACACTGCCTATATACTGCATGAGTTCTGTATACATTTCTTCGATATCATACTTAGAACATGGAATATAATCAGACGGAACATATTCTCCTTCGTCTGCCTTGCGGATTCTTTCAATCTTTAACTGTAATGCGCCGTTAAAGCTGATAACCTGTCCCGTTACTGCAACATAATCCATGGCATCAAAGTCACAGATACCGCCGGAAGACGGGTCCCATATTTTGGAATCCATTTGTCCGGTCTTATCCTGAAGCATCACATTTTCATATTCTTTTCCTGACTTTGTGAGTGCTGTTGATTTGGACTTACAAAGGTAAACATCGGAGATTCTGTCTCCGTCCTTAAATTTTTCAATAAAATGCATAATCTGCCCTTTCCTTTTCTCATTTCTCCTGCCGCCAGCCGGATTATATACTTTATTTCACCGCAATTACGGCGTTAAATGTCATATCCTTATATTCATCCCCGCCAAACCGTTTGGCTGTAATAGAAATCTGCTGACCGCTTTCACACTGATATAGTTTCTCACTAAATGCCTGAATTGTCAAAACCATATTTCCGTCAATCCCTGTAATAATATCCCCCGGCTGGATTCCCGCCGCATATGCCGGAGAGTCCAGTTCAATATCCGTTACGTAAATTCCCACCGGCAGTCCATAGCGCGTTGCCATTGTACCGGTTACATTCTGCCCTTTAATGCCGAAATATACCGGACTGTTCCCGTTGGATAATTCCTGTATCATTGATTTTAAATCCGAAATGCCAAGCACTGAAAATGTCGTCTTTGTATTCTTCATGGAAATGCCGACAACATTTCCCTTCATATTAAAAAGATAACCGTAATCGCCTTCTATGCCCGCAAGTCCCGTGCTGATAATCTCATAGCTGTTATCGACACCGCTTTTTGTTGAAATGCCTGAAACCATGCCGTAATCAACCGTCTTATTCTGTCCGTAAAGCCTGCCTGCCGCAACGACAATATCCCCCTGCTGTATGCTGTAAGAGTTGTCTAACTGCGCTGTTACAATCGAACTTCTTTCTTTGGACGGAATCTGCGATTCCTTGACACTGACAATCGCAATGCCGGTATCCGTATCGCTTCCAACCAGCTCGGCATCGACTTCTGTCGCTTTTGAAACCTTTACGACCAGTGACGACGAATCACGCACAACCTCCGCATTCGTCAAAATAATATATTCTGAATTGACCTGTCCGATTACAAGTCCGACCGTTTCTGTCGCACTCTGTGTTTCCGTCAGGATATTTCCCATATCGGTCTTATAGACGTCAATTAATACCAGTGATTTAATCGCCGCCGTAGCAACATTTTTTAAAGCTGCCGCATCGGTTGTCTGTAACACTGCCTCATAATTGTCATCGGCTGTCGTTTCTTTTGTTTCCGTATTATCCTGTTCTTCACTCGGATATTCATCCTTTTCAATGGTCAGAATTTCTTTGTCCGTATTCCTCTGAACCATTCTTTTTTCCAATGCCGGATATACGAGAAGCATCACACCGCTTGCAATCAAACCAAACAGCACTGCCGCCACAAAAAACTTTGCCGCGCGGATTAGTCTGCGGTACTTCACGGACGGCTTGGGTACGATTTTTTCCGTATATAAAGCAAAGGAGTCTTCTTCCTTATGTTCTGTGTTTCCCATTTTTTCTGTCACCATAACCTAACTTTTATTGAACTGCAAAATTAATTTTATTATAACGGACAGTTATGAACAATTTATGACCTACTTGTAAATTCTTATATCCATAGTAGAATTTTTGTTTCAAATGCGGTACAATAAAATGGAATCTGTGCCGGAAATGCCACAGATTCCGTGTCTGCAAGACCCTGCATTTCCGGATTGGAGAAATGAATGAATTACAAGTCTTTAACGACTCTTGAATATGATAAAATTATTGACCGCTTAGTATCTTTTGCGGCTTCCGATAAAGCAAAGGAACGCTTAAAAAAGCTGGTGCCGATGACGGACATCCACGATATTAACGCTGCTCTTTCAGAAACCAGTGATGCCCTTTCCCGTGTCTATGCAAAGGGGGCTGTTTCTTTTGGCGGTGTACATGATGTCGGCGCTTCCGTAAAACGTCTTGAAATCGGCAGCTCCTTAAATACGGTAGAGTTACTGCATATCAGTTCCCTGCTGACCGCGGCGGCAAGGGTAAAAAATTATTACGAAGATACCACCGATTCCTTAACGGGATATTTTCATGCACTTGAACCGCTGACACCGTTAAATACAGAAATTAAGCGCTGTATTCTCTCAGAAGATGAAATCAGCGATGATGCCAGTGCAAATCTGCGCAGTATCCGCCGTCAGAAGGTGCTTGCCGCTGAACGGATTCACACCGAATTAAATAAGATGTTAAATTCATCTTCCGTGCGTAACTGCTTACAGGATTTTGTCATCACCTCACGCTCCGGCAGATACTGTCTTCCAGTCAAAGCCGAATACAAATCGCAGGTACCCGGCATGGTGCATGACCAGTCTGCAACCGGTTCAACTCTTTTTATCGAACCGGCGGCGGTTGTCAAATTAAACAATGATATCCGCGAGCTTGAATTAAAGGAACAGGCTGAAATTGAAGCCATTCTTGCAGAATTAAGCGCAAAGGCATCTGAATTTACCGATGAACTGTTAACGGATTTTCAGGTACTGACTACGCTGGATTTCATTTTTGCAAAGGCACAGATGTCCAAGCAATATAAATGCAGCTGCCCGGTTATGAATACCAACAATTATATCAATATTAAAAAGGGACGTCACCCGCTGATTGACCCGCATAAGGTTGTGCCAATCGACATTTATTTAGGAAAGAATTTTAATCTGCTTATTATCACTGGTCCGAATACCGGCGGTAAAACGGTTTCTTTAAAAACCGTGGGACTGCTGACCTTAATGGCGCAGTCCGGTCTGCACATTCCGGCTCTCGACCACTCCGAGCTTGCCGTATTTGACAATGTATTTGCCGATATCGGCGACGAACAGAGCATTGAGCAGAGTTTAAGTACATTTTCTTCCCATATGACAAACACCGTCAGCATTTTAAAGGAAGCCGATGCACACAGCCTGATTTTATTTGATGAAATCGGTGCGGGAACAGACCCGACAGAAGGTGCGGCACTTGCCATTTCCATTTTAAATGATTTGCACAAACGCGGCATTACAACCATGGCGACCACACATTACAGCGAGATTAAGGTGTATGCACTCACCACGGACGGCGTGGAAAATGCCTGCTGTGAATTTGACGTGGAATCCCTGCGTCCAACCTACCGCTTATTAATCGGTATTCCGGGAAAAAGTAACGCTTTTGCGATTTCCAAAAAGCTCGGTCTGCCCGATTATATTATTAAAGATGCTTCTGCCCGCATGGATGCCGATGACGTACAGTTTGAAGACCTGCTCTCCGATTTGGAGCATAGCCGCATTACGATTGAAAAAGAACGTGCCGAAATCAATGCCTATAAGCAGGAAATCCAGCAGTTAAAGGACGAATTAAAGACAAAATCCGACCGGTTAGATGAACGCCGCGACAAAATTGCGCAAAGCCAACGAAGAAGCGGCGGCGATTTTAAAAGATGCCAAAGAATATGCCGACCAGACGATTAAGACGATGAACAAGCACGGCATGACCGTAAAAGAACTGGAAAAACAGCGCAGTGCCATCCGTGACAAGATGAATAAACGTCAGGAAAAACTTTCCGTCCAGGCAGCAAAGCCGAAAGCACATAAGGCACACGACATTTCCGAATTTAAAGTCGGCACACATGTGCGCGTTCTAAGCATGAACTTAATCGGCACCGTGACCGCACCGCCAAGTCCGAAGGGCGAAATCACCGTACAGATGGGCAGTTTAAGCACCAAGACAAAAATCAATAACTTAGAGATTCTTGTCGGCTACAAAGACCCGGAAGAAGCTAAAAAAGCACCGAAGGGGGCTGGCGGCTCCGGCAAAATCAAGATGTCCAAGGCGGCTTCGATTTCCCATGAAATCAATCTTTTGGGACTGACCGTTGACGAAGCGGTTGCCAAACTGGACAAATATTTAGACGATGCGTACATTTCAAGAATTCCGCAGGTACGCATTGTACACGGAAAAGGCACCGGTGCGCTGCGAAACGGCGTTACCGCCTACCTGCGCGGTGTTCCTTATATCAAGTCGTTCCGTCTCGGCGAAATCGGCGAGGGCGACACCGGTGTAACCATTGTAGATTTTAAATAAAAGGGGGATTTTTACATGGCGACAAAACAAAAAATACTGATTGTTGACGATGACGAAAATATTGCAGAACTCATTTCTCTTTATCTGACAAAAGAATGTTTTGAAACAAAGATTGTTTATGACGCGAAAGTGCCTGCTCCAGCTTGACACTTTCCGCCCGAACCTCATTTTACTGGACTTAATGCTTCCGGGTATTGACGGCTATCAAGTCTGCCGTGAAATCCGCAAGTCCAACAATGTACCGATTATCATGCTATCCGCCAAGGGCGAAACCTTTGATAAGGTACTCGGACTGGAACTGGGGCTGATGATTATATTATCAAGCCTTTTGAAACAAAGGAACTGGTTGCCCGTGTCAAGGCGGTTTTACGCCGCTATCAGCTGCCGGCGGAATCTGCACCGGTCGGTGCGACCGTGCAGTGCGTGGAATACCCTGATTTGATTATTAATCTCAGCAATTATTCCGTACAATACTGCGGAAAAAATGTTGAAATGCCGCCAAAGGAACTGGAACTGCTCTACTTTCTGGCTTCTTCACCGAATCAGGTCTTTACGCGGGAGCAGCTTTTAGACCACATCTGGGGTTATGAATATATCGGTGATACCCGGACGGTCGATGTCCATATTAAGCGAATCCGTGAAAAAATCAAAGACCACGCAAACTGGTCGATTGAAACGGTATGGGGCATCGGCTACAAGTTCGTAACACGCCGGTAATCTGCAAAGATGAAATGAAACCATCATAGCACCGGAAAGGCTTGTTTTCAATTATGAAATTTAATCTTTTAACCAAATACCTTTTTGTCTATGCGGCAGTTGCCCTGCTCGGCTTTTTAGGCGTGACTTTTATCAGCTACCGCATCGACTATGCAAAGGTTTACAACTACTATACAGATGCCCTGTACAAGCAGGCACTGTCGATTTCAAGTGAATACGCCGATGACTATTTCAGCGAGGAGCACCTGCGTATCGTTGAAACCGAATTAAGAACCGTTGCCCTGCTCAACGATACACGCATTATGTTTATCGACACCGCAGGTAATATCATTTTGGATACAGCTTATGCACAGGAGCATAACACAAAAGATATTTTATACACCATTAATGGCTTTGATTATACCAGTCTGGGGACAAAACACACGCAGACCGGCGATTTTTACGGTATGCTTGACTGTACCTGTTTAAGTGTCTTCGCACCGATAACCAGCTCCTTTACGATGAAAGGCTATGTGGTTGTGCATTTAGATGAAAATGTGATTACCGGTAATGTATACACAACCTTTAATACCAACTACATCACACTGGTTATGGTAATGCTTTTAAGCCTCAGCTTTATCGCACTGTACTTTGTCCAGATTCACAAACCGCTCAACGGCATTATCAAAGCGACAAAGGAATACGGAAAAGGAAATCTCGCCTATAAAATTGATGTCAAAAATGATATTGATGAAATCGGACGGCTGTCCGCTTCCTTAAATTATATGGCATCAAAGCTGGACGAATCCGACCAGTTCCAGCAGAAGTTCCTATCCAACATTTCCCACGATTTCCGTTCACCGCTGACATCAATTAAGGGATATCTGGAAGCCATTGCAGACGGTACGATTCCGCCGGAAATGACAAAAAAATATATTGATATTGTACTGTTTGAAACGGACCGGCTGACGAAGCTGACAAGCAACATTTTAACGCTGAATGAATTAGACCCGAAAACCGTGCGGCTTGAATTGTCCATATTTGATGTCAATTCGATTATCAAGCACACGATTGAAACCTTTGAGGGAACGTGTAAAAAGAAGCGGATTCAGTTCCAGCTGACCTTTTCCGCGGAAACCTGTTCCGTCAAAGCCGATAAAAGCAAAATCGGACAGGTTATTTACAACCTTGTCGACAACGCAATTAAATTCAGCCACGAAAATTCTGTGATTTACATTTCCGTGCGGGAAAAAGGTGAGAAAGCCTATATTTCCGTCAAGGACAACGGCTCCGGTATTCCAAAGGAAAGTCTTGATAAAATCTGGGACCGCTTTTATAAATCCGATGCATCCCGCGGCCGCGACAAAAAAGGCTCCGGCCTTGGACTTTCTATCACTAAGGAAATTTTACAGGCACACAATGAAACGATTGATGTCGTCAGCACCGTCGGCGTCGGCACGGAGTTTATCTTTACGCTGGCTTTAGAGAAATAAAAATCATCTTCTTTCCTTAACGTTACACTGAACTTCGGAAAGAAGATGATTTTTTTAGATTTAATCCTTTTGCTGTTCCTGTTTTTCTTTTTTATCTAAATATCTATTGACTCTTTTTATTGTTTTTGCCAGCTGAACTATTCCGACAACAATTATAACAAGAATTACAATCCACAAAACTATATTAAATACAGTCAATGCTCCATCAAAAAACATATTAAAATCTCTTTCAAATATCATATCTGCCTCCTGCCTTTGTTATTCCCACAACTTTAATATTTAATCAAAACTATCATCATATGGTTCAACATTTCTCAAAGCTCCATCTGAATCAAAATAGCATCTACACATCACACCATTTCTATACAACGTATACCAGCCTGTTACCATTGCTCCACTCGGTTCAAAATAGAATTCATCTCTGCCACCTGACCAGTTCAACGTATGCCAGCCTGTTACCATACAGCCATCTGAATCAAAATAAAACTCATTTCTACCACCTGACCATTCTAATGTATGCCAGCCTGTTACCATACAGCCGTCATGAAATCAAAATAAAACTCATTCCGACCACCTGACCATTCTAATGTATGCCAACCCTTTAACATTTCTCCTTCTGAATTAAAATAAAACTCATTTCGACCGCCTGACCAGTCTAATGTATGCCAACCTGTCAGCATATCCCCATTAGAATCTATATAATATTCTGTATCACCAATTTTTCTCCAGCCTTCAACTCTATCATATGTATTAAATTCAACACTAGCTGATCTTTTATATGAATTAAATTCTGTAAGATCAGTGTCAATTAGAATATACTGATGCACTATTCCAGTAAAATCTATTGTTATTTCATATCCATTATCACTTATATTAGCAACATACGCTGTTGTTTCCCATTTCCGTCCTATACTCAATCCTGTAAAACAGGCATTAAAACTATCACATGACACAAACTTCTTTGACATATATCGGATTGTTGCACTCACATCAACATTGAACTTATCAGCAACATATGGTCCCGTATGATTAAACAAACAACTTTCAGTCTGCTGATCTGGATAATCTGAAAACGAATACAAGCTTATCAAATTATCATCACCTAAAGTCATACTCTCTCTAGTATTATTACTGACTAATTCAGTTTGGGATAATGTTTCAATAAACATTTCTTCTGTAATTTCTACATTAGATAAGTCAAAATAATTTTCTTGTTCATTCAATAGATAACTATACTTGTCATAATCAAAAGTTTTACCTCTCTCAAATTCTTTATCCATTAATGAAAAGAATTGATCCGCTTGTTCTCTAGTTTTAAATTTAATTGGGATTACATCTTCTGGAATTTCATTTAGAACGTTTTCCGTATTGACAATAGCTGAGCTTTGCGTCTCACTTGTACTAGAAATAACCCCCTCACTGTCATTTGCATAAACACTCACTGGACACAAAAACAGAACAAATAGCATACCTATTATATACTGTTTCATTTGTTTCATTTGTTTCATTTGTTTCATTTGTTTCATTTGTCCTCCTCAAATTAAAAAATGTATAACATATGCATATGATATTTTTATTATATCATAATTTTGCATTAAGTCATGTTCTAAAATAAATACAATTTTATTATGGCATAGCTAAAAAGCTGCCGCATAAAAATTGCGACAGCTTTTTCTTCTAGCTTATTTTGTGAATAAATCTTTACGTTTTCCGATGACCAGAACGCCTGCACCGATAAACATGACTGCCATCAGCATTACATATAATCCTGCATTGGCGGTATCTCCTGTTTTTACGGTTTCGGTCTTTGCATTTTCTGCTTTAGCAGCTTCGGTCTGTGCGGTTGAAACATTTTCATTTACAACCTTCGATGCTTCCTCTGCCGTCTTTGCCTGTTCTGCAATAACATAGGTACTGAAATGGTTGGTTACAAAGACTGCTTTGCCGTCCTTGCAGGCTGCCTGCATATCTGTTGCCGTTCCGTCTGCTTCCATACGGAATACCTTTGTATTGGCTTCCTCATAGCCTGCCGGAATGTCTAATGTTACTTCAACGCCGCCAGGGAACTGATGAACAAATTCCGCACCTCTTAAAATAGAGATGTCTACGACTACCATTTTTTCTTTATAATCAGAAAGTGCTTTTACAGCCGCATCAAATGCACTACCTTCTGTTAATTCTGTAAACTGCATAACGTCATCTTCATCAAATACATTGTCCTCTGCCTTTAAGCTGACAGACATTTCTGCACCTTTGACGTCATTCTTTTCTGAAAGACTGGACTTGCCGCTCTTTGTGGCTTCTGTTTTGTCTTCTGCCTTCGTGGCTTCGGTTGCGGCCTCGGTCTTGTCTTCTGCCTTCGTGGCTTCGGTTGCAGCCTCCGTCTTGTCTTCTGCTGTTGTCGGTTCTTCCGGTTTTGTTTCCGGCTCGCTCTTAATGCTTGCCTTTACTTCAAGTACCTGATTTTCTACGCCAAACTTTGCACCCATTGACTGATAATCACCTGTTGACATCAGATAACCGTTTGTTGTCAGTGAACCGTCTGCATTTCTTAAAATTGTATCAATATCTACCGTAACATCCGGTGCGGTTGTAGATGTAAATGCACCTGATGTATATGGGTCTGATACAACCGTACCCAGCTTCTGTCCGCTTGTTACGGCTGTTCCTGTAATAGAGAACGGAACCTGATAGTATTTCTTACTGTTGAATGAAATACTGTTGCTGATTTTTCCGATAAACTTATCTGTACTGTTACCGCCTGCGGACAGTAAGTTAAAGAATGTTCCGCCTGCCGTTGTACGGTAGAAGTTAAAGTTCGTCTTTGCATTGTTGTAAGAAGTACAGTTCATTAATGTTAATGCGCCGCCGTTGCCGTTATCTGTAAATCCGTCTTTTCCATTGTTAAATGCAAGACAGTTAAACACAAAATGCGGTGTCGGCACTTTACCGTTGCTTCCGCCTAACTTAAATCCGTTCATATCGCCGTTGGCTTCTGAATTACCGTTTGTCAATGTACCGTTATTAAATGCAATACAGTTTCTGATTGTTACAACACCGATTGAACCGGTTGCCGGTTTTGCATATAAATCCCAGCCGTCATCGCAGTTGCAGTATGAAATACAGCCGTCAAATACATTACCTTCGCCGCATGTCAGTTTTGCCGCAAAACCATCTGCATTTTCACCGGTTGCCGGGTCGCAGTTATCAAATGATGTACAGTTGATAATGTAATTGCATGACGGCCAGTCTTCCTTATTGGTTACAGAAGAAGAACGTCTGCTGATCTGAAGACCTGTATCTCTGTTTGCCTGTAAAATACAACGTTCAATAACATTGTGGCTTCCTGCAACAAAAATACCGTTGTCTGCTGCACCGTATACAGTAATACCATATACATACCAGTAGTTGCCTTCAATCTGAAGTCCTCTTGCATTGACAGAAGTGTCTTTAATGTTATAGGACTGTGATGAAAAATCAAATGTTACCTTTGCGCCGTCAGCAGCCTTTAATACCTTGTAGCAGTCTGCCGTACCGCTGTTTGATACCGGGATGGTAAGCTGATGGTCAAATGCATACGTACCTTCTAATAAAATAACTGCCGTGCCGTTTTCAGCCTTTGCAATCGCTGTTTCCAGATCAAGCGGTGAATCCTTTGTACCGTCTGCAGATGCACTTCCGTCCGGTGCCGCATACAGCTTCTTTAAATACTGTGAATCCGTTACACCGCTTAATGATGTGTATGCACCTGAAAATGCAGTGCTTGTCTTATCATAAGAAGATGTATCGCCTGTTGTTCCCCCCGGCGTTGTACTACCGGTTGTGCTCTCAGTGGCTTTTGTTGCCTCTGTGGCTTTCGTACTCTCCGTAGCCTTTGTGCTTTCCGTAGCCTTTGTGCTTTCTGTAGCTTTTGTGCTTTCCGTAGCCTTTGTGCTTTCGGTGGCTTTCGTACTTTCTGTTGCTTTCGTGCTTTCTGTAGCCTTTGTAGCCTCAGTTGCTTTCGTGCTCTCAGTAGTCTTTGTAGTGTCATCCTGCTTAGAAGCTGGCTGTGTCATATCTTCTTTATTTAAAGTATTATGCTTGTAGTCGGTTCTTCTGCACCCGTTCCGATATACGGATTCTGGGAAACTGTATTATTTGGTGCTACTGATACTAAGCAGGTCTTATACGCTCTTAATGCAGACTTTAATGCCTGATTTAGTGCATAAGAAGCATCATCTTCTGCTGTAAATGTCCACTTAAAATCACCGTTTTCTACTCTGCCGGCATACTTTTCAACATTTTCCTTTGCCTGCTGTGGTGTATCTGCTGTATAGCTGTACATTCCCTTGCTGGTATCAAAGTTATTGTAGGTGTTGCCGCCCTTATAACTCTTGACTGTTGCAGGAACCTTTTCATCAGCAGATTCTACAACATATCCGTCAAATTCGGTGTTGTTTTCCTGATAAGATACAAAACCGTTTCCGCCTTCGATATAGTTGTTATACGCTTTAATTGTTCCGCCTGCTTCCTTTGAAAATGTTGCCATGTTGGCTTCATCTCTCTTTAAGGTTGTCCAGTCTGCAATGACATCTGAACCCTGCATAGAAGTCAGCATCGGATATTTACAATTTCTGAAATAGTTTCCTTCTGAAAATACAGAAGAACCATTTGTTGAACCGATACCGTATTTTGCATTTCCGTCATAGTAGTTGTTGTATACATGAGCGGAATAGAAACGGATTCTCGGATGTCTTGAATCCGAATGATCATACCAGTTGTGGTGATATGTAATATACAAATCTTCTGTTGTGCCTTCGCTTAAGCCTAACAGGTTGCATTTTCCGTTATCAAAGAAATGATTATAAGAAAATGTAATAAATGTAGATTTTTTGCAGTCTAAAGCGCCATCACCCTTTGCCTGGTCTGAATCTCCGCCTGCTTCACCGTAGAAGAAGTCACAGTTATGTACCCAGATATGGTCGTTATCCTGCTGAAGTCCGATGTTATCGCCTTCACTGCTGTCTACCAGCATAATACCTAAGTTTCTTACTTCTACATTGGAAGCATTTTTAATACGGATACCCCAGCCGTAAACAGTTGCATCATCACCGACACCTTCGATTGTGATACCACATGAAAGGCGCTTTGATGAGCTGCTTCCGCTGACAACCATATCTCCGCCTTCCATCACTGCAAAATCCGTTACCTGTCCAATCAGACGGATGTCTAACGGTCTGTTATCATATCCTTTTTTGTACAGATTTAAAATTGCCTGAATGCCTGTTGCTGTCTGTGTCTTGCCCTTTGCATCTTTGATAACGTCCATAGTAACGGTATCTTTTGTTTCTTCTGTCAGATAAAGAACCACTGCGTTGCCCTTTAATGTACCGTTATCACGGTAAGCACCGTTTGCTTCACCGTTGGTCCATGCAAAGCCTGTTCTGTCATGTGCCTTGACACTGAGTGCTTCCGTTACGGCTGCGCTGTCTGCCTGTTCTGTGCCGCCTGCAACCGGAACAACCTTTAATACATAGCTGCCTGCTGCAAGTCCCAGTGCATCTGCTCTGTAGTATACGGCACTGCCGTCCGATGTCTTATATTTTCTAACTAGCTCGTTGTCAAGCTTTTCATAGCTTGTATCTGCTGCATCTGCCTTCTTTACATATACGTTATAAGAAACGGCATTTTTTGCTTCATTCCATTCTACGTATGCTGATTCAAGCCAGCCTGTACTCTGAATCAGTGAAACCTGTTCTACTGTTGTATCACCTGTGTCCGGTTTTGTTTCACTTGGCTTCGTTTCACTTGGCTTTGTGGCTGCTTCTGTTTCTTTGGTTGTAGCCTCTGTTGCCTTTGTTTGTGCTTCCGTAGTCTTGGTTTCTGCTTCTGTTGCCTTTGTTGTTTCTTCTGTCGGCTTTGTGGTTTCTTCTGTAGAACCCTGCTTTGTATAGCTGTAGACGATGTAGAATAAATTCATGGTATCGCCCTTGGTAATCGTATAATCGCCTGCACTGATATCGACTGTCAATACGCCATCATCACCGACTTTTGTCTTTGTTCCGTTAATCTTGACATTTTTACCCGCTGCTGATTCAACTTCTGTACCAAATACCAGCGTCAGCTTACCAGCTTCCGGTGCTGTAAATTTAACACTTGCTTTTGAATCAAACTTTAATGGGTCTGTATATGTAACCCCATCATAAGTTGCTGTTCCTTTTTTCTTTCCTGCACTTCCAGCAATTGTAAAAAAGTCATCACTGGTAACTCCCTGTATTGTAAAATTGTGTTCGTATTTTACAACCGTTGAACTTCCGTCTGCCCTTGCAGACATTAATGATGTCGGCATAATCACGCTAAGGCACATTACAAGCGCCAAAAGCCACGCCCACCGCTTCTGTGTTTGTTTTTCATACACACCTTCATAAACCCTCCAACTTGTCATGATTCATCTGATTCATGTCCAAACCCCTGACCTGAACCCCCTAAGTGATGCATCATGACTTTCCTTTGTATTTTTGCTGCAAAATCTGCAAATATCCTTACTTTTCCCTCCCGCTTCTTTTTTATGCATTTTTTGCGTTTTTATGACACTTATGCCAATAATCTTATCATCTTTTCACAGAACCAAACATAGTACCTTAGCACTACTTTTAGATTTTTCCACAATTTAGCCATGATTTACAACATTTTATTGTGCAAGTTGCCCATTGACGTTATTGAAAATTTTTATCATTAATCTGTGATTTTTTAAAAAAATTGTGCAAAACACATTCTCGCGCCGAGCGCAGTCGTTTGCGACAAACTACATCTTCGCGCAAGTTTGCATCATCGGCACGTAGTGCCTTTTGTGTAATAGGGAATTCTATCGGATTTTCCTATTACACAAAAAATACACAGAAATACCGGATTTTCCCGGTATCTCTGTGTATTGCCATACATCGCTTCTGCTTTATGCTATTCTTATATTCATTCACTTTTCCAGTGCAATCTGTGCAGATGTCCTTCCAGATTCATTGTTTCAAAATTGTGCTGGCGCAAAGCTCATACAGTACAATTGCAACGGAATTGGACAGATTCAGGGAACGGATATCGCCAATCATCGGGATACGGATACATGTTTCCTCATTATCGACCAGAATTTCTTCCGGAATTCCGCACTTTCCTTGCCAAACATAATATAACAGTCATCCTCATAAGACACATCACAGTAAGTCTTTTGTGCCTTAGTCGTTGCCATATATATCTTTGCACCCGGATTTTTTTTCTGAAAATCCGCATAGTCATCGTACACGGTTACGTCCAGCTTGTCCCAGTAATCCAGTCCGGCACGCTTTAACATCTTTTCATTTAACTTAAAGCCGAGCGGTTCAATCAAATGCAGTCTTGCGCCCGCCGCCACACACGTTCTTCCAATATTTCCGGTATTCGCCGGCATCTCCGGTTCATGTAATACAATATTTAACATCTTTTCCCCTTTCTGATCCTGCAATCAACCAGTTACACAACTGCACCGTCCTATCCGTCAATGCCTCCGCCGTGTATTATAATTAATTCACATTAATTGCAATATCCAGTTCCATATGAATCTCATCACTTGTCAGCGGAACACAGATATTCTGACTGTAAGACTGCTTTAAATAAACATTTCCGCGGCATAAAGTCGGCGGTGTGATATCCATGGCAATGCCTTTTGTCGAAAGAATCGTTGCCGCATTTCCCATCATCATATTGCCCAGCTCATTAATCGCACTGGCAGACATATCGTCGAGTGCCGTAACCGGCATCCCCATCATCATCTTGGAGGCTACATGGAGCGCATGTGCTTCCGGAAATGACATTAAAACCTGTCCGCGCACTTCTCCTGTCACACCAATCATAATAATCACGGAATCACTTGCAAACTCCGTTGTCTTTACATACGGTCTGCCAATTTTCATATCGACCTGGCAAATATCTTTAATCACGCTGGTTGCCGCCATTAAAAAAGGATTGATATATTCTACGCTAAATTCTGCCATCATTTCCTCCCAAGGACTCTATAAACTTCTGTATTCTTTCTAATCCCACCTTTAAATTTTCGATGGAGTACGCATAAGAAATGCGCACAAAGCCTTCACCTGATGCTCCGAAAGCTGTTCCCGGTACTACTGCCAGCTTCTGTTCACTCAGTAACCTTGTTGCAAATTCCTCTGATGTCATTCCAAATTTCTTAATTGACGGAAATACATAAAATGCGCCATACGGCTCAAAACATTCCAGTCCCATCTCTTTAAAGGCATTGAGCAGGAAACGTCTTCTTTGATCATATGCCTCTACCATCATTTCAACTTCCATGTCACAATTTTTCAACGCTTCCACTGCCGCAAACTGGCTGTTCGTCGGTGCACACATAATCGCAAACTGGTGGAGTTTTACCATCTGTTCAATGACCGTGGCAGGTCCGCAGGCATAGCCTAAGCGCCATCCGGTCATTGCAAATGCTTTTGAAAAGCCGTTAATCACAATGGTCCGCTCCTTCATGCCAGGCAGTGAACCAATCGAACAGTGGCGCTTCCCTCCATATGTCAGTTCCGCATAAATTTCATCGGAAATCACATATAAATCCTTTTCAATAATCACCGGAACAAGTTCTTCCAGTTCTTCCTTCGTCATAATCGCACCAGTCGGATTATTCGGATATGGCAGTACCAGTATCTTAGTCTTTTCCGTAATGCTGCTTAAAAGCTGTTCTTTTGTCAGCTTAAAATCATTTTCCGCCTTTAATTCAATCGGCACCGGCACGGCATCCGCCATAACTGCGCACGGCAGATACGATACGTAACTCGGCTGGGGAATCAGCACCTCATCCCCCGGATCTGTCATACAGCGTAGTGCTACATCAATCGCTTCACTGCCGCCAACCGTGACAAAAATTTCATGCATCGGGTCATAGTGCAGATCATATTTGCGTTTTACATACCGGCTGATTTCTTCACGCAGTTCTTTTAAACCTGCATTGGATGTATAAAATGTTCTTCCCTTTTCCAGCGTATAAATGCCTTCTTCGCGGACATTCCACGGTGTATCAAAATCCGGTTCTCCGACACCTAAAGAAATCGCATCCGGCATTTCACTGACAATATCAAAAAATTTACGGATTCCTGACGGTTCAATACCGATTATTTTCTTTGACAATGGATTTCTCATGGTGTCACCAGCATCCTTTCATCTTTTTCTTCTGCATCCAATACCCTGCCGTAATCCTTATATTTTTTCAGTACAAAATGTGTGGATGTGCTGAGTACCGAATCCAGCGGTGAAAGCTTATTGGCTACAAACTGTGCCACTGATTTCATCGTCTTGCCTTCAATAATGACCGTAAAGTCAAATCCACCGGACATTAAATAAACCGATGTAATCTCATCATATTTATAAATGCGCTCTGCAATGCTGTCAAATCCCAATCCGCGCTGCGGTGTGACTTTCACTTCAATCAGGGCTGTTACTTTTTCTTCACTTGTCTTGTCCCAGTTAATCAGGTATTATAACCGCAGATGACATGCTCTTTTTCCATATCCGCGATTTCATTGGCGACTTCCACCTCTGTCATGCCAAGCATAACCGCCATGTCTTTTAAATCGATTCTGCTGTTTTTTTCCAGCATATTTAATATCTTTTCTCTCATACATTCATCCGCCTTTCGCTGTAATCCAAGACTTATATAAAACGATATACCTCGTCCCGGTTCGGTGTGTCCAAATACCGTACCTCATCGTCATTGCGCAGAATTTTATTGTGGTCTGCCGTTGTCCTTCCAATGACAGATGCCTTAATTCCTGCATCAGACAATATTTTTATTATATCATGTCCGTTATCCGCTGTCATTAACAAAGCACCACAAGATTCCAATTCATATGGATTTACGTCAAAGATTTCACAAATTTCAATAATCTCCTGTCTGACCGGAATCTTTTTAAAATCAATATCCAGTCCGACTTTTCCGGCTTCTGCCATATCCCACAGTGCTGCAAAAATGCCGCCCTCAGAAACATCGTGCATACCGGTCACGCCTGCCTGTGCAGCAAGTAGCGCTTCTTCCCCAACGGACATATCCTGTGCATTTCCCTGTGCCTTTTCAATCACGTCTTCTCTGTAAAACCGTAAAATTTCCGGGCGGTTCTTTGCAATAATCTGCCGGATGCCGCTGATACCAATCCACTTTGTCAGAATCACGTCCTGTCCCGGATGAATATTTTTCGCCGATAAATTTTTCCCGTCACACAGCCCGATTACCGTCACCGTTACAACCGGTTCTAAAACCGCTGCACTGCCCTGCGTATGTCCGCCGGAAATCTGGATACCCAGCGGTTCGCACTGCTTTTGGAGCGTTTCCATGATTTCCCGCAGCTTCGCCTCCTCTGCGGACAGCGGTAAAAGCACCGTACACTCCGCCGCCACGGGAATTCCGCCGCCTGCATAAATATTATTGGCGGCTCGCTGTACCGGATTTTTCGCTGCAATGTCCCCCGTTGCAGCTGCTGCCGCACTCACCACTGCAGGCTTGTCTTTCTTTTGCAGGCTGATATACGCACAGTCTACACCAATCGCCGGTTTCGCCGCATATTCTTCTCGTTTTTTTATCTGCTTTAAAACGGAACGCTTCAAAATCGAATTTGATACTTTTCCCGGATTCATATACTCTCCATTCCAACAGGTCTTTAAGTAAAACTTGCCACTTTGCCTTATTTAGGTTATGATTAGTAAAGCAGGGCTGATGCCACCATCGGCACAACCATTGCCAATACTAAAATAATAATGATAATTGCAGAAAAAATTTGCTTGTTTTTTTTATTGTTAAAATTAATCATGCTTACCTCATTTCTGAGCGACTTTGTCGCGAAGCGGCGATTGACATCAGGGATAGTTGTTTTCGCTCAGAAACAACTATCTGTATGAAAAATAATCGCATCAGCATTATTTTTCATACTTGCTCCATTTCTGTGATTATCCCAATGTAAAGGATAAATTATGAAACTGATACTGCCTTATTTTATACTAATATTATTTCTGCTTCAACATAATATGAAAAAAAATTCAAAAAAAGAGAAAATTAACAATGAAACCTTCTGGAAACGGGAGGCGGAAGCCAATTCTGTGCGGAAAAAAGATATTTCCGGACTGGATTACATCCGGATTCCGGATACACTGACCTGTCCGGATACGCAGGATGAACGTATCTTAAAGGAGTGGCATACAATTGAAGCTTTAAAAGAAAAAAAGATTTTAAATCTGTCAGGTTTTACCAACACCGATTTAAAATTGGAATACGGTGTCGGCAACTTAACCGAGCTGACCGATTATGACAACAACTATGTCACACTGAGCCGCTCCCTTGCAAAAATTGCTGAACTACTGACAGAACAAGGGTTGAAAAAAGAGGCTGCCGCATTTTTGGAATTCGGCATTGCAACCCATACCGACATCGGTAAAAACTATACCCTGCTTGCCGGATATTACATGGAATATGGAAAGCCTGAAAAAATCGACTTTTTAATCGCACAGGCAGAGCAGCTTTCCTCACTTTCCAAAGACCCGATTATTGCCCGTTTAAAAGCCATCCAGCGCGGAGAGGCTTCACCTGCCTAACTTTTTACTGCGCTTACGATTAAACAGACTTTTTATTTTTTATACGGCAGTTTCCCATGTTCCGAAATAATGCCATCGATGATTTTAGAAGCCCGGCTTTTTGTCAGGCTGTCAATGTCCTGCTCCAGTGTCAGTCCGTGATAGGAAACCAATGCTGCCAGATATCGTTTCTGTGCCGCCGTAACCGGTGTATCTTTCTTGACCGTGTAATTAAGCGGCAGGGTTTCTCTAAACCCTTCATCGTCCGGCTTTACCGCATACAGCTTATAATAAAGCTGATGGGCGCTGACCGCATCGTCTAAGGCGCGGTGCGAATTACCCGGATTAATCTGAAAATATGCGCAAAGCACATCCAGATTTTTATGTTCCACCTCAGGAAGCAGTCTTCTTGCAAGCTTTAAGGTATCAATTCCGTTCTTTTCAAAAGGAATCCCATGATTCACACACGCTTTTTTCAAAAATGAATAGTCAAATATAATATTATGTCCCAAAAGCGGCATATCCCCGATAAAACTTACAATTTCATCAATTACTTCCGAAACATGCGGCTGCCCTGCCACCATTTCATCAGTAATGCCGGTCAGTTCCACAATCCGCTGCGGCAGCTTCTCCTTCGGATTTAACAGACGGCTGTAGGTTTCTGTAATCTCGCCGTCACAGACCTTTGCCATGCCAATTTCAATAATCTGATTTTCTGACGGATTCAGCCCCGAAGTTTCCAAATCCAGTGCCACATAGTCCCTTATCATAACCAATCCTCGTTTCCCGTTTACTTTCTATCTCTTATCCTTTGATTTACAGATATCCTGCAAAAAACACTCACTGCACTTTGGCGCACGCGCCGTACAGATTTCCCGTCCAAATGTAATAATCTGTATATTGTATACAATCCAGTGGTCTTTCGGCAGGACCTTCATTAAATCATATTCAATCTTTTCCGGTTCAGTTTCCTTTGTAAAACCCAGTCTTTGGGAAATACGCTTGACATGGGTATCCACTACGATACTCGGTTCATGAAAAATATTGCCGCGGATGACATTCGCCGTCTTTCTGCCGACCCCCGGAAGACTTGTAAGCTCCTCTAATGAAGACGGCACTTCCCCGCCGAAATCCACGCAGATTCTTCTTGCCGTTTCAATCAGGTTCTTTGCCTTACTGTGGTAAAACCCGATTGAGCGGATATCCTGCTCCATTTCCTTTACATCTGCATGTGCAACTGCCGATACGTCCGGGTACTTTACGAATAAATCCTTTGTCACAATATTGACCCGCTCGTCGGTACACTGCGCCGACAGCATCGTTGCCGCAAGCAGCTCCCACGGTGTCGTGTAATTTAAACTACACCGGAATTCTGTCGTATACCGCTCATCTAACCGTTCTAAAATGCTTTTCGTTCTTTTTGTCATAATCTCACTAATCTCCATTCCGCAGGCATTTTAATGCCAAAGGAATCGCGAGCCAAATATCAGATTTGGCTCTGCGATAAAAGCTATTTGTTTTTGGGTACACAAAGCGGGTGATGGGAATCGAACCCACGTATCTAGCTTGGAAGGCTAGTGTTCTACCATTGAACTACACCCGCAAAAGTGCTAGAACCGGAATCGAACCAGTGACACGAGGATTTTCAGTCCTCTGCTCTACCGACTGAGCTATCTAGGCAGAAATCTAAGATTTCTTATCTTTTATTATCACTGTGCCGCCCTTACACGACAAGCACAGTGATAATTATACAATAATATTTTTTTTCAGTCAATCCCCAAAATTTATTTTTTATGCTTCTTTTTATCCTGCAGGGATTCCTGTTCCTTTACATAAGCTTCATACAAATCGGGGCGGTACTTCTTTGTCCGCTCAACAGACTTTTCAAGACGCCATGCGTCTACATTGCCATGATGTCCCGATAAAAGAATGTCGGTACTCGCATTCCTTCAAATTCCACCGGACGGGTATACTGCGGATATTCAAGCAGTCCGTTTTCAAAGCTTTCGGTTTCTGCCGATTCTTTGTTATTTAAAACACCCGGCACCAGTCTGGACACCGCATCAATCACAACCATTGCCGGCAGTTCTCCGCCTGTCAGCACATAATCTCCGATGGACACATAATCAGTTACAATCTTTTCCAGCGCACGCTCATCAATGCCCTCATAATGCCCGCACAGAATACACAAATCCTCTTCCTGTGCAAATTCCTGTGCCATCTGCTGTGTAAACGGATACCCCTGCGGTGTCATATACACCACTCTCGGCTTCTTTCCAATCCGCTCTGTCACGCTTTTATACGCGGAGCAGACAGGTCCCGGCTGCATAACCAGTCCGGCACCGCCACCATACGGATAATCGTCCACCTTCATATATTTATTTTCTGCAAAATCACGGATATTTACCGCATCTACCGATAAAATTCCGTTCTGGATTGCACGTCCTGTAATACTTGTATTCAGTCCATCCAGAATCATCTGCGGAAACAGAGTCAGTACGTGAAATCTCATTATTTTGCTACCTCTGCGATTGAATTTAACAGGAATGCATAGTAATCATGATGCAGGTTCATACCGTTGGTGCTGTAATCCGGATTTAAGTATCCGGCACCGTTTTTATATGCAGAAGCCACATCAATATAGGTGTATCCGGCAGAAGCTGCAAGAACACTTACCGTATCATTTACATCATCAATTGCAGACTGTGTGATTTTATTCGTATCACGTGCTTCAAATCCGCTTGTTACAGGAAGCAGGGATAAAATGTATACCTTTGCGGACGGACAGCTATCCTTTACGGCTCCTGCCAGTGTAATTAAATCTTCTGCTATCGCTTCAGCGCTCTTGCTTCCGAAATTGACATCATTTAAGCCGACCATGATAAATACCTTGGACGGATTTAACTGTGCCACGCTGTCTACTTCTGCAACTGCCTTTGTCGTTGTCAGGTTATTTCCGGCAACTACATGTGCGCTGTTTAAGAAACCGTATTCCTGAATACCGCCGATAATAGAATCCCCGAACAATACAGCATCACTGTAATAATCCTGTGTTGTAAAATCTGCTTCTCCGGCAGGTCCGTCAATCGCAAGAATGCTGCTGTTTGACGGTGCTGCCGTTGTAGCTTCTGTTGCAGGCTGTGTTGTCGGTGCTTCTGTTGCTGCCACTGTCGGTGCCTGTGTTACCGGCTGTGTTTCATTCTGTGTTGTCTGCTGTGCCGTTGTCGGCGGTACTGCCGCCTGCTGCTTATTGTCGGAAGATGATCTTCCCATAAACCGGATAACTGCCACGCAGATAACCAGTGCCACAAGCACACCTGCCGCTCCGAAGCAGTAATTTCTGTATTTATGCCACATTCTCATTTTCCGGTTCAGTTTCACTGAACTTTTTGTATCTTTTCCATTGTTATCCATTTCCTGTTACCAGCCTTTCTAACTATTGTTTTTCTACCATTTTACACGTTTTAACACGACTGCCGAAGTCTTTCTAAGACCGATATCTAACCAGCCGCCGTTTACTGTATACCAAAGCTGTTCCTCACCGAAACCGCCGTCAAATGTCACAAATATCTGTTCCATCTCATCTTTATCCGTAATGCCAAGTTCCCAGACCGGAACCCTGACCCTTCTTTCATCTTCAGAATTATTGACAATGACTACAACTGCATCTTTTGTATTAAATCTACCATAAGCAATCAGGTTGTATTCTCCGACAAGTGGTTTATAAGAACCGGTCTTTAACACTTCCTGTGACTTATGCATGGCAATTGCGCCTTATGAAATGCAATCAGTTCCCGGTCTTCACTGCCCCACGGATACGTTCTTCTGTTATCCGGGTCTGTCCAGCCGCACACGCCTGCTTCATCACCATAATAAATAGTCGGCGCTCCGGGCCATGTCATCTGAATGATGACAGCTTCCATAAAGACCGCTTTATTGATACCTTCGTTCGCAGCTTCTGCTCCGACAGATGCCGTTCTGCCGACACGGTGGTTCGTTCTGGTCAGAAAACGCGAGTGGTCGTGATTTGAAAGTTCATTCATGGAAATCGCAACTGCCTGTCCACCCATACGGGACATATTGTGATGCATCGCCCCGAAAAAATTGCCCGCATTGCCAAGCATATCCTGACGGAACTCATCACTGTGCTTCTGCATACCGGTTAAAAACCACGTCACCGGTTCCATAAACGCATCATAGTTCATAATGGTATCCCATTCATCCCCCTGGAGCCAGTCATAGGAATCGCCGTAATTTTCTGCAAGAATGACAGCTTCCGGATTTGCTTCCTTGACTGCCTTTCTGAACTTTTTCCAGAACTGGTGGTTGTATTCCCGGCTGTTGCCCAGATCTGCCGCAACATCCAGCCGCCAGCCGTCTACGCAGTACGGCTCGGATACCCATTTTTTACCAATACCTAAAATATACTGCTCCAGTGTATCCGCTTCCTCGTAGTTAAGCTTCGGCAGGGTGTCATTGCCCCACCAGCCGTCATACGAGTTGTTATCCGGCCACTGGTTACTGTAGAATTTAAAAAAGGTATGATACGGACTGTTAAAGCTCTCATACGCACCGGATGCATACTGTTCCGGGCTTGTACTGTAAATATGCTCTCTGTCAAGCCATTTATTAAACGAACCGCAGTGGTTAAATACGCCGTCAATAATGACCTTCATGCCTCTTTTGTGAATTTCTTCCACCAGCTTTGCAAAAAATTCATTGCTGGCTTCCAGATTCTTTTTATTCGTTACCCTGTCCATATACCGGGATGCATGTGTATTACACTGATCTCCCTCACTGAGCAGTTTTCCCTCATCCGATACAATCACACCGAAATGCGGGTCTATATAATCGTAGTCCTGTATATCATATTTATGATTGGACGGCGATACAAACAGCGGGTTAAAGTAAATAACCTCTACCCCTAAGTCCTGTAAATAATCCAGCTTGTCCCATACGCCTTTTAAATCGCCACCGTAGAAATTACGCACATCCATTTGCGCCGGATACCGGTTCCAGTCGTCCACCTGACAGACATGCTCTCCGATATAGCTGTATTCATCATTTAATACATCATTGCTTTTATCCCCATTGCAGAAGCGGTCTGTAAAAATCTGATACATCACCGCACCCTTTGCCCACTCCGGGGTCTGAAAGCCCGGCATAATCTGAAAATTATAAAAAGGATTTAATTCTTTTGCCGCGCCAATCTGATTATAAAAACAGACATTTTTGCCGGAAACGACTTTAAAATAGTAATAAAGCTTTTCTTCCGCCACTTCCACCGATGCCTCGTAGTAATCAAACAGTGTATTATTGGCAACACGGTACATCTCATACTCCTGATTGTTTACATACAGGTATGCCGTATCCACATTATACCTTCCTGTTCTTAAGCGAAGCTTTACCGTATCCCCCGGCTGCGGTTCTGCCGGTATTCTATATTCTTCTGTAACGTCACTGAATAACGCCCCTGTCTTTAATACCGGACGTGTATTACACATATACATCAGCTTCCGATTGCTGGCTGTCATATTTTCAATGGCTTTTACAATTCTCATGGACAGACTCCTCTTTTTAATTTCACATTCTTTATTATATAACGAAATTCAATAGATTTCAACAACATCATCATTTTGTCCCTGAATCTCCCTATAAGCAGTAAAAAGGACAGCCGGGGAAGGCTGTCCTTTTTGGAGAAGGTATTTCACTTATTATGGGGTGTAGCAAAAAATATATAATGTATTGGGGGGTTTTTACGTTAATTATAGTATCATGAACGCAAAGTGAAGTGTTCACAATCTTGACGAATTTTGTCGATTTTTTTTGTGCATATTTCACAACCGTTTCCCCACCCTTTGAATACAATCTAATTTTCAAACAACGCCTCAAACTCCTCACGGGTTACTTTTTCCTTTTCCAGAAGCAGCTGTGCGCTCTTTTCAAGCACGTCCATATGCTCCTCAATCATCTTTTTGGCTTTGCCATAGCACTCGTCAATGATGTTCTTTACTTCCGTATCAATCTGGGAAGCCACTTCTTCACCATACGGTCTGGTATGTGCCAGATCCCTGCCGATAAAGACTTCATCACTGTCGTTATCATAATTAATCAATCCCAGCTTTGATGAAAAGCCGTATTTTGTAACCATTGACCGGGCAGTTTCTGTGGCCTGTTTAATATCCTGTGATGCTCCGGTGGTAATATCATCAAATACCAGTTCTTCCGCAATGCGTCCGCCTAAGCTGACGATAATATTCTGAAGCATTTTTCCGCGTGTGTTAAACATTTCATCTCGTTCCGGCAACGGCATAGTATAACCTGCTGCCCCCATTCCTGTCGGAATAATGGAAATCGTATGCACCGGACCGACATCCGGAAGCAGATGAAATAAAATTGCATGTCCGGATTCGTGGTATGCCGTAATCTTCTTTTCTTTTTCAGAAATAATCTTACTGCGTTTTTCCACACCGATGCCAACCTTTACAAATGCGTAATTCACATCTGCATTGGTAATATATTTTTCTTTTCGCTTGGCTGCGTTAATTGCCGCCTCATTTAACAGATTTTCCAAATCCGCACCGGTAAATCCGGCTGTGGTTCTTGCAAGACTTTCTAAATCCACATCATCACCGAGCGGTTTCTTTGCCGCATGGACATTTAAAATTTCAAGACGTCCCTGTACATCCGGCCGTCCGACAACAACTTTTCTATCAAAACGTCCCGGTCTTAAAATCGCCGGGTCTAAAAATATCAATACGGTTTGTTGCCGCCATCACGATAATACCTTCGTTGATACCAAAACCGTCCATCTCAACAAGACATCTGGTTTAACGTCTGCTCGCGCTCGTCATGTCCACCGCCCATACCGG
>ENA-OQIO01000299-OQIO01000299.1-human-gut-metagenome-genome-assembly--contig:-NODE-299-length-27109-cov-1.743384_pt1 | contig 27109 bp, 34 predicted proteins | sample MGYA00242573_ERZ504737 | MGnify/ENA primary metagenome ERZ504737 (study PRJEB26092, sample SAMD00036203) | human gut metagenome | host: Homo sapiens | study: EMG produced TPA metagenomics assembly of...
AAAAAGCCAGTAAAAAGGAGGATTCTTATGGCATCACCTTTTACAACCTACAAACTTATCATTTTATACATGCTTCAGAATTCCGAAGGGGATCTCACTAACTCACAGATCACAGATTTTATCCTGGACCGGAAATACACCAATTATTTTCAGCTTCAGCAGGCTGTTTCCGAACTGGTGGAGGCAGATCTTGTGGAAATGTCTTCCCAGTCCAACCGCACGTATTACCGACTGACTGAAGAAGGAAAAAATACGCTGAAATATTTTTCCAGAGAACTCTCTTCTGACATTAAGAAAGAAGTCGAGGAATATCTCAATTCCCTGCACTGCAAAATTGAGGAACATCTTCTCACTCCTGCGGATTATTACCCCACCAAGGAGGGCAGTTACTCTGTCCGCCTGCGGATTATCGAAGGCGGTGTCAGTATTGTTGATCTCAGCATCAAAGTTCCCAATCTTGCTGCGGCCCAGTCCGTATGTGAAAGCTGGCCTTATAAATACCAGAACGTCTACGACAAATAATGGAGGAGCTTCTCTGAGAGGCTCCTCCATTATTTGTCTTACTCATATTCTCTTATTCCGCTTCTTCGTGGATTTTTTTCATATGCTCTTTCAGTTTCTTTTCATATCCCATATCACTGAGCTCGTAAAAATGTTCTCCTTCGATTTCTGATGGCAGATACTGCTGTTTTACATAGTGATTCGGATAATCATGGGCATATTTATATCCGATACCATGACCCAGACTTTCGTGGCCACCATAATGGGCATCCTGCAGATGCACCGGAACGGTTGTCTTCTTCGCCTTCACGCAGCGCATGGCTTCCTGTATGGCATTTACTGCAGAATTGCTCTTGGGTGCACAGGCCATGTATGTAACTGCCTGGGAAAGAATGATCTGGACTCCGGCATTCCCACACGTTCCACTGCCTGTGCTGCTGCCGTTGCCACGCAGAGGGCCTGGGGATCTGCGTTTCCGATATCTTCGGAAGCAAGGATCATGATCCTTCTTGCGATAAATTTCACATCTTCTCCTGCATAGAGCATTTTTGCCAGATAATAGACTGCCGCATCTGGATCGGAGCCTCGCATGCTCTTGATAAAGGCGGAAATGATATCATAATGATTGTCCCCGTTCTTATCGTAGCGCACCACACGCTTCTGGATACACTCAGAAGCCACCTCAAGGGTCAGATGGATCTTACCGTCTGTATCACGGGGTGTGGTGAGGATTCCCAGTTCTATGGCGTTTAAGGCGCTTCTGGCGTCTCCTCCTGCCATATCTGCCAGAAACTCCAGAGCATCCTCCTCGATCACCGCCCCATAGCTTCCCATTCCACGTTCCGGATCGTTAACCGCACGCAAGATCAGTTCCTTTATCTCCGGTATCTCCAGGGACTTCAATTCAAAGATGATCGATCTTGAAAGAAGCGCTCCGTTTACCTCAAAATATGGATTCTCTGTTGTGGCCCCGATAAGAATGATGGTTCCGTCCTCCACAAAGGGAAGAAGATAATCCTGCTGTCCCTTGTTGAAACGGTGGATCTCATCAATGAACAGAATGGTCTTTTTTCCATACATGCCGAGATCGTCCTGTGCCTGCTTTACAACTGCTTCCATATCTTTCTTCCCTGCTACGGTTGCATTGATCTGGGTAAAGCTGGCGCTTGTGGTATTGGCGATGACTTTTGCCAGGGTGGTCTTTCCGGTTCCCGGAGGGCCATAAAAAATAACAGATGTCAGCTTATCCGCCTTTATGGCACGATACAGCAATTTATCTTTTCCTACGATATGCTGCTGTCCCACCACCTCATCCAGTGTTCGCGGACGCAGCCTGGATGCAAGAGGTGACTCCTGATCCAGCGTTTTTGACTTTGCGTATTCAAATAAATCCATGGCTTTCACTCCTGTATTTTCTGTAAAAAGCGGATATTCACGATCCGTATTCTTTTCATAGATCTGTATCCGGCAACGATCGTTTCATTTGTTTCCGGCATACGGACAGATTCCTTATTTTTATAATTTTACCCGTTTGCACATAAAAAAGCAATCGTTTCTGCCTTTTCGGCAGATCACAGTTACATTACAAGCAGTTGATCTGCAGTTACCAGTCATATCCTTCTTCCGTAAGCATATCCGCGATCTCCAGGGCTGCTTCCACAGAGGTAGAAAAGCTGTCATGCATCAGGATAATGGAGCCATCCTTCACTTGTCTTTTTACGATATTTTCCACAGAACGGACATTTTTTGATTTCCAGTCCAGGGTATCCACATCCCAGAATACCGGCAGCATGGTCACACAGAGCTCCAGATCCTTCGGCCAGGCACCGTAGGGCGGGCGAAGATACATGGGATACTCTCCGGTGATCTCGTAGATCTCATTATTCGTCTTTATGATCTGCTGACAGGCCTGATCACCTGGAAGCTTATCAAGCTGCACGTGATCATACGTGTGATTACCGATGAGATGGCCGTCTCTCTGCATCTGCGTTACGATCTCCTCATTTCCCCGGATATTTTTTCCCATAAGAAAAAATGTGGCATGGATCCCACGCTTCCGCAGGCCATCCAAAAGCAGAGGTGTATATGTTGCATGCGGTCCATCATCAAAGGTAAGAGCCACACGTGGACGATCCTCTTTTTCGCTTCTGTCAGAGGCTGTCTCAGCCACCGGTTCTGCTGCTTTTTGTCCGTACTGTGCCGCCACCAGCCGGAGCATCCCCTCACCGGCGATCATTCTGGTCACCTGCATTTGAAATGCACTGTCTGAGATTTTTCCATATCCGCTGAGCAGAATCAATACCATTGCCACTACACAGAAATATTTTTTTCGCTTATCCATATTTCCCGCCGGATCAAATATACTTTTCCACAATATATGAAAAAATCCCCGGGAAAAGACTTTTGGCTTTTCTTTCCCGGGGAATATTCTCTGATATATGTCTTATTTTTTCAGGATCTCAAGTGCACTCTCGATCTCCTCCACGCATTTCTCATAACCAAGGGTACCGTTATCCAGGCACAGATTGTATTTCGTCATGTCTGCCCAGTCAACACCCATGAAACGTTTGCAGAAATCTTCTTTGCGTTTGTCATCTTTATGCATGAATTTCTCAATGTCCTTTGTGGTTCCGCTGAGCTTCTTACTTGCCTCGCGGATACGGAAATCCCAGTCTCCGTAAACAAACACACGAAGAACATTGGAATAATCCTTCAGGATCATATTTGCACAACGTCCGATGATCACACAGGACTCTGTTTCTGCCAGCTGCCGGATCACCTTTGCCTGATAATTAAACAGGTTCTCATCGGATGTAAAATCCTTGCTCTGAGGCGGGATCAGCTCACCCTTGTAGATTCCGGACTTTGCAAAAATCTCTGCTTTGTGCTGACATTTTCATCTGCCCTTCCAAAGAGCTGCTCATGAATGCCGCTCTCCTCAGATGCCATGCGGATGATATCCTTGTCATAGTAAGAAATCCCTAATTTCTTTGCAAGCTCCTCTCCGATGGTACGTCCGCCGCTTCCATACTGTCTTGCAATGGTAATTACGAAATTATCCATGTCTTTCCCCCTACTCTCCAAGGTATGCCTTCTGAACAGCCTCATCGTTCAGAAGATCCTCAGCCTTTCCATCCATAGTGATGCTTCCTGTTTCCAGAACATAGGCACGGTCTGCAATGGAAAGTGCCTTCTTTGCATTCTGCTCAACAAGAAGTACCGTAGTTCCGCTCTCGCTCACCTCACGGATAATGTCAAAAATCTCATTTACAAAGATCGGTGACAGACCCATGGACGGCTCATCCATCAAAATGATCCTTGGTCTGCTCATCAGTGCACGTCCCATGGCAAGCATCTGCTGCTCACCACCGGAAAGTGTTCCGGCACGCTGTCCTTTACGTTCTTCCAGACGCGGAAATCTCTTGTATACACTTGCAAGACTCTCTGCGATCTCTGCCTTGTCCTTTCTTGTATAGGCTCCAAGGAGCAGATTCTCATAAACGGACATATCCGCAAATACACGTCTTCCCTCCGGAACATGCGCCATCCCCATCTCTACGATCTTATGAGCCGGTGTTCTTGTGAGGTCTTTTCCCTCAAACACAATGCTTCCGGACTTCGGAGAAAGAATTCCGGTAAGTGTCTGAAGTGTGGTTGTCTTTCCGGCGCCATTGGCACCGATCAGCGCAATAACCTCTCCCTGATTTACATGAAAAGAAATTCCCTTCAGAGCCTGGATCACACCATAATAGACCTGGAGGTCCTTTACTTCCAACATTGCCATTGTCTCGTTCCTCCTTATTCTCCCAGATATGCAGTGATAACCGTCGGGTCTTTCAGCACTGCAGATGTCTCACCCTGGATCAGTACCTGACCGAAGTTCAGAACTGTAAGTTCCTCACAGATACCGCCCACCAGTTTCATGTCGTGCTCGATCAGAAGAACAGTCATATCAAAATGCTCCCGCACAAAACGGATAGTATCCATCAGCTCCTGTGTCTCATTCGGTTCATACCAGCCGCCGGCTCATCCAGGAGAAGAAGCTTCGGCTCTGTGGCAAGAGCTCTGGCGATCTCCAGTTTACGCTGTTTACCATAAGGCAGATTTCCTGCCAGAGTGTCTGCTTCCTTATCCAGGTCAAACACCCTCAGTATCTCCATGGCACGTTCATTCATCTCTTTTTCTACCTTGTAATATTTCGGCAGTCTTAAGATCCCGGTCAGTGTGGAATATGGATGATGATTGTGAAGTCCTACTTTTACATTGTCAAGAACCGGCATATCCTTGAAAAGACGGATATTCTGGAAAGTTCTTGCGATTCCGGCCTTGTTGATCTCAATGGTGCTTTTTCCTGTGATGTCCTGGCCGTCAAGTTTAATGATTCCCTCTGTAGGCTTATACACTCCTGTGAGAAGATTGAATACTGTTGTCTTACCGGCACCATTAGGTCCGATCAGTCCATAGAGCTGTCCCTTCTCAATGGTCATATTAAAGCCGTCAACAGCACGAAGACCGCCGAACTGGATAGACAGATTATTTACTTCCAGCATTGCCATGATCAGGCCACCTCCTTTTTCTCTTTTTTGCCTTTGAATTTCTCTACCATACGTGCTCTCCAGTCTCTTGCTGCCGGTGCCCAGTTAAAGAGCATCATGATGATCAGCACGATGGCATAGATCAGCATACGGTAGTTTGCAAATCCGCGGAGAAGCTCAGGCAGCGCATAAAGGATAATGGTTGCGATGATCGATCCTCTGATATTTCCGATCCCGCCAAGTACCACATATACCAGTACCAGGATGGACATGTTGTAATCAAATACAGATACCTTCAGAAGAGAAAGATTATGTGCATACAGCACGCCTGCCACTCCTGCAAGGGCTGCGGAAATTGTAAATGCAAGCAGTTTATATCTGGTGATATTGATTCCTACGGATTCTGCTGCGATACGATTATCTCTGGTTGACATAATTGCGCGACCACTTCTGGAATTTACCAGGTTCTGTACAATAAACAGAGTCAGAAGGAGCAGGAGCACACCGATCAGGAAAAAGTAACTCTTGATATCTTTATAAAGGGTTGCTGTTCCGGAAATACCAAGGGCACCCTTGAGGATCTGCTTTCCGCCGGCTTCCAGATGAAGACCTGCCGCACTGGTTGCAACATGAATACCCTTGTCATCCACACCAATATAAAGCACGTTGATCAGGTTCTTGATGATCTCACCGAATGCCAGTGTAACGATGGCAAGATAATCCCCGCGGAGACGAAGTACAGGGATACCGATGATCACACCGAACAGGGCTGCAACTGCCGCACCTACAAGGATCGCAAGGATAAAGCGCGGAACCTGCGGGATAGAATCTGCAGCCACCTGAGAAAACAGGGCGCTGGAAAAGGCTCCCACGCACATAAAGCCTGCATGTCCAAGACTCAGCTCACCGGAAAAACCAACTACCAGATTCAACGAAACGGATGCGATGGTATAAACACAAAGAGGAACCAGAAGTCCCATAAGCAGTCTGGAAAGATTTCCCGTCGAGGAAAGCGCCTGCACAATGACAAAAAGTACAATGACGATTCCATAATTGATCATATTGTTTCTTGTTGTTTTGTTCTTCATATTCTTCATATCGGCCACCTTACACTTTCTCCTGGATGTTCTTGCCGAACAGTCCGGTAGGTTTTACAAGAAGCACGACGATCAGGACAGCAAATACGATCGCATCTGCAACCTGGGAAGAAATATAAGCCTTTCCGAAGATCTCGATGATTCCCAGAAGGATACCGCCTACCATAGCTCCCGGAATAGAACCGATTCCACCGAATACAGCAGCTACGAAAGCCTTGATACCAGGCATGGCTCCTGTGTATGGAGTCAGTGTCGGATATGTCTGGCAGAGCAGAAGTCCTGCAATGGCCGCAAGTCCGGAACCGATGGCAAATGTGAGGGAAATTGTCGCATTGACGTTAACTCCCATCAGCTGTGCCGCATCTCTGTCCTCGGAAACCGCCTGCATGGCACGGCCAGGTTTTGTCTTTTTTACAAAGAGGGAAAGTCCCACCATGATGATGATACATGCAAGGATGGTTACGATGGTGATTCCCTTGATGGTAAGCTCACCGTCAAACAGTGTGATGGACGGAACTTTGATAACAGCTACGAAACTCTTGGCATCTGCGCCGAAGATCAGAAGTGCCAGGTTCTGAAGCAGATAACTGACACCGATAGCCGTGATCAGAACGGCCAGGTTTGAGGAAGCTTTTCTAAGCGGACTGTAAGCTACCTTCTCAATGACAACACCAAGCAGTGTACAGATCACAACGGAAAGGATCACAGCAAGGATCGGTGACATGCCGCCTCTTGTGATACAGGTAAGGATGATATAAGCTCCCACCATGATAACATCTCCGTGTGCAAAGTTCAGCATCTTGGCAATACCATAAACCATGGTATATCCAAGTGCGATGATTGCATAGATACTGCCAAGACTGATGCCGTCTTTTAAATAAGATATAAAACTCATAACGCACCTCTTTTAATTGTTTATTGATAAGGGAAAAAGGGGACGGTTCCCACTAAAGGTGACCGTCCCCTGACCCCTAACGTTAACAGAAATTACTTATTTCATCTCTACATAAGCACCGTCTTTGATCTCGAATGCTTTCGGCTCTTTATCACACTCGCCATCCTCGTCCATTTTGCGTTTTCCCGGTTAAGTCCATCAAGCCTCGATGTTTGCCATGGATGCGCTCATTGCTGCACTGATGTCTGCATTTTCCATATCTGGTGTGATCTTTGCATCGTCAGCTGCAAGCTGCATTGCGTAAAGTACATCATATGTATCTGCCGCAAACTGGTTCGGGATCTCACCGTTGTGAGCATCGCCGTATGCTTTTACGAAGTTCTGGCTCTTCTCATCTGTAGCTGTTGCGGAGAATGGTGTCAGAAGCATAACACCCTCTGCAAGGGATTTATCGAAGTTCTCTACATTGAGGATACCATCCATGCCATCTACACCAAAGAATTTAATGTCAAGTCCTGCCTCAGATGCCTGCTGAAGGATCAGCGCATTGTCGGAATAGTAGTTCGGAAGGAAAAGAAGCTCAGCGCCGCTCTTCTTGATCTTTGCAAGCTGTACAGAATAGTCTGTGTTGCTGTCTGTTGTGTAAGCCTCATCTGCAACTACTTCAAGTCCGTCATCAGCAGCTGCTGCAACGAATGCGTCATGTACACCGGAGTTGTAGTCAGCAGCGGAATCATAAAGTACTGCTATTTTCGTTGCAAGTTTGTGCTCGGAAATGTACTGAGCAGATTTTGTTCCCTGTGCCGGGTCTGTGAAGCACATACGGAACTCGTTTGTTCCTGCTGTGATACAGTCAAGTGCTGTTGCGGATGGTGTGAAGAGGAATGTATCCTCAGCTGCCTCAGCTCCTACTGCGATACAGGAACCGGATGTTACAGTTCCACAGAGCATCTGCATTCCTTTATCGATCAGGTCATTGTATGCGTTAACAGCCTTCTCCGGATCTCCCTGGTCATCACCTGCGTCAAGAATCTCTACTTTATATCCGTTGAATCCACCGTTCTCGTTGATCTCATCAGCTGCGATCTTGGCTGCGTTGTATACGTTGGTACCGTACTGTGCGTAATCACCTGTCATCGGTCCGATCACACCGATCTTAAATGTCTCATCTGCTGCAAAAACTGATGTAGGCATCATCATCGCTGCTGTCATCGCTGCTGCTGATGCAACGCCGATTACTTTCTTCCAATTCTTCATAATAATCTCTCCTCCTGCGCTTTGTCGCGTTACTAATGTTTAATGGTAAAATTATAGCATCGCATATTTTTTATTTCAAGGGCAAATTTAGTTATCTGTTGTTTTTCGTCTGATTGCACAACGCGGACACTTGTCCGCTGTACAGCTTGTGTCGTTTTTCGGCAAATTGTCTGAATTTTTTTTACAAAAAAATCCAGGGAAAAATTCCCTGGACTCCTTCGTCTCTTAATACTTTACTTATGCGATTGCTTTCTTAGCGATCTCAGCAAGAGCTGTGAAGCCTGCTGCATCGTTAACAGCCATCTCTGCAAGCATCTTTCTGTTGATGTCGATGTTTGCAACCTTAAGGCCGTGCATCATTTTGCTGTAAGAAAGTCCGTTCATTCTTGCTGCTGCGTTGATACGAGCGATCCAGAGCTGTCTGAACTGACGTTTCTTCTGTTTTCTTCCTGCGTAGGGAGCTTGTAAGAGCTCTCATTACAGACTGTTTTGCTACTCTATACTGTTTGGAACGGGCTCCTCTGTAGCCTTTTGCCAGTTTTAATGTACGGTTATGTCTTTTCTTTGCGTTTAATCCGCCTTTAATTCTTGCCATTTCTTAATTCTCCTCCTGTTCGTCTTCTCTATCTTATAAATATGGTAATACTTCTTCATGCTCTTTACGTTAGTAGAATCAACAACAGTAGATTTTCTCAGATTTCTCTTTCTCTTCTGAGATTTCTTTGTAAGGATATGGCTCTTGTAGGCTTTATTTCTTACTAATTTTCCTGTACCTGTTTTTTAAAGCGCTTTGCTGCTGCTCTGCAAGTTTTAATTTTTGGCATTATGAATTCCTCCTTGATTTGGTACTTCTAAATTTTATATAGCATCCCGTTCTGCCCGGCTGTTGCGTGAAGACTGAGATATCTACCGTTTCTCAGTCAGAAACATAGTCATGCTTCTGCCTTCTATCTTCGGAGCCTTCTCTACAGTCGCTATATCGGACAGAAGATCTGCGAAGTCGTCAAGCACATGCTTACTGCTGGCCATGTGTGCCATCTCTCTTCCGCGGAAACGAAGTGTAACCTTAACTCTGTCACCCTTGCTAAGGAACTTCTTGCTGCATTTACCTTCGTCTTCAAATCATTCGTATCAATGTTCGGGGAAAGACGCACTTCTTTGACATCGATGGTTTTCTGCTTTTTTCTGGCCTCTTTTTCTTTTCTTGCAAGCTCGTAACGGTATTTACCGTAATCAATGATCTTGCATACCGGCGGTTTCGCCTGTGGGGCAATCTTTACAAGGTCAAGTCCTGCCTCCTGCGCTTTCGCCATCGCTTCTCTGGCGGACACGATTCCAAGCTGAGCTCCGTCCGGACCAATCAAGCGTACCTCTCTGTCTCTGATCTGTTCGTTAATCATTAAACCGCTAATTGTTGTACACCTCCATGAACATGATAGAATTATTTTTTTCTTTCTCATTTAATGTAGCTTAAGCCGCACAAAAAAGCGCAGACAGATGTCCACACTTCAAATAATTACACCTGCGCACTGATGGTTGGCCCGTCCGCAGTACTGTGCAATATTGACCTGAGTCGCTTATCTTCAGCGCTGAGGTGAGAGTGAACTCTGCTTTCTTTTCGCTACGTACTTTAAGAGGATACCATGGTGTCTGCTATTTGTCAACTGTTTTTTTATATTATTATGTATTTTTTGAGTATGATTTTTCTTCTTTCGGACATACTATGCAACATCGGAATCTGTCAGGCTTTATCGCAGTGCTGACGATCAGACAGGGTGCGCATTCCGGCAGGCTGACGGTTTCCGGTAAAATCATAATTATCAGGAGGACACTTTTATGACAAATCTTAAATGTTCCGCACACAACTGCTACTATAACAAAAATTCTCTCTGTTCCCGGGGAGCCATCAATGTTGAAGGAGCAGATGCACGTTATGCAGATGATACCGCCTGTGAAAGCTTTCGTGCTCAGGAAGAAGGTTCTGTAAAAAATGCCGCAGATCCCTGCTATGGGTGTGAGACCGTTAACATCGACTGCAAAGCACACAACTGTACCTACAATGAGCACTGCAAATGCACCGCAGCTTCCATCAATGTATCCGGTGCCAATGCTCATCGCTGCTGTGATACAAAATGTGATACTTTCAGCTGCGAATGCTGATATCCTGAACAGAAATCCTGTTTCCATACAGAGCAGACATTCCTGTTTCTTTTGATCAGAAAGTCAAAAAGATCCGGCAGCGTTCCAGATGGAGTCTCTGCCGGATCTTATCATGTTCATTTATTATCTGTTCTTAAGAAAATCCGGGATCTGGATGTCCTTTTTCTGAACAGTGCTTGTAGGAGCCTTTGTTCCAAACTGTGTGGAATTCATAGTCGGCAGGCTGAAGCTTGGCATGTTAAGGTTCATACCACCTGGCTGTGACTGGCTTGTTTTTTTGGTGTTTCCAAATACAGAATTGGAAGCTCTGTTTCCAAATGGTGTGTTCTGAAGGTTATTGTCTGTAAGACCTGTAGCAATAACTGTAATTCTTGCATAATCTGCAACAGAATCATCATACATAGCACCAAAGATGATGTTTGCTTCCTCACCTGTAAGCTCCTGTACATAGCTTGCGGCATCATTGGCATCCATAAGAGAAATATCTCCGGAAATGTTGATGATCACATGAGTAGCGCCCTTGATGGTTGTCTCAAGAAGCGGAGAAGATACCGCCTGCTGTACAGCCTCCATAGCCTTGTCATCGCCTCTTGCCTCACCGATACCGATGTGAGCGATTCCCTTGTCTGTCATGACTGTCTGCACATCTGCAAAGTCAAGGTTGATAAGAGCCGGCAGATTGATCAGGTCTGTGATACCCTGTACTGCCTGCTGAAGAACTTCATCAGCCTTACGCAGTGCTTCCGGCATGGTTGTTCTTCTGTCAACGATCTCAAGTAACTTGTCATTGGGGATGACAATCAAAGTGTCAACTGCTTTCTTCAGATTCTCGATTCCCGCAAGTGCATTGTTCATACGGGTCTTTGCTTCAAAACGGAAAGGCTTGGTAACAACACCGACAGTCAGGATACCCATCTCTTTTGCCGCACCGGCGATCACAGGAGCAGCTCCGGTTCCGGTTCCGCCTCCCATACCACAGGTAACGAAAACCATGTCCGCTCCCTCGATGATCTTCTTAACTTCCTCAATGCTCTCCTCAGCTGCCTTCTGTCCAACCTCCGGCTGTGCACCGCGCCGAGACCTTTCGTAATTTTCTCACCAATCTGAAGTACAGTCGGAGCTTTACACAGTGTCAGAGCCTGTTTATCGGTATTAACACCTACAAACTCAACTCCGCCAATGGCCTCTTCCACCATTCTGTTTACCGCATTATTACCTGCGCCACCTACTCCAATTACAATAATTTTCGCAGAAGACTCAGCCTCATTCGTCATTATCTCTAACAATGTACTTCCTCCTTTATTTCTACCTGATATCCGATTCAGTGTAATAATCTATTCCAAGCTACATATACACATAGTTATATCATATATTTTTTTCGGTAATTAATCAACCATTAATTTTGTTTTTTTATACTTTTTCACTAAATTTCGGCACTGTTTCTATTAACCGAAACATTTACAAAACAATCTCTGGCAAAATGTCCAAATACCGGTACTATATATTAAGAAAGCTTTTTTATCTTTACTCATAATCGGACTCATCACTGTAATCGCTGTACGAATTTTCATCATAATCCTCAGCGCCTTCTTTCTGATCACTGCTGTATCAGCCTCTTCCTCGGTGCTGTCCGTACTGCTGTCTGAAGAGTCTTCTTCATTTTCTGTATCTTCGGTATCCGTACTCTGAGCATCTGGATCTTCGGAGTCTGTTCCGTCTCCGGAGTTTTCTGCCGAAGCCTGATCATCCTCCAGAGTGCCTACGTAATTGCCATCACGGTCATATTCACTGACTCCGTCATAGCCGCCGTCTTCCCGGTAACCGCCCTTCCAGTTTCCTTTTTCTGCCATGGTTTCTTCTGTGGGGCTTCGCCTACATAGTCATGTTGCATCGTACTCACCACTGCCTGTGTAATCTCCCTCTTCATCATAGCCACCTACCAGTTTTCCTGCGCATACTCCAGATCCGTCTGCGGTTTCGGTCCTACATAGTTGCCATTTTCGTCGTATTCGCCTTCTCCGGTGTAATTTCCTTCCTCATCATAGCCTCCGGTCCAGTTTTCTGCGGAAGTCTGGCTCTCATCCTGTTCCTGCTCCAGGGTAATGTTCTTGGAATTATCATTTACATTTTCTGCATGGAGAATTCCTTTTTTTTTCGGAAATCATCGGAAGGATAGCCAGAACTCTGGTCATTTTGTCTTCCAGATATTCATCCTTTCCAAGTTTAACCGTGATATCCCCGTAAACAAGACTGATCTGTCCGTCATCTTCAAATTCAATGTGATCCGGAACCTTATCATTTTTGCAAAAATAGTAGAAAGAGCAACTGCCGTGTTCATCACCGTTTCATCCTTGATGGGGAGTTTCTCGTTCTGGATCACTTTTTTGACTTTGATCCCGTCAAAAAACGGGATTTTTTCGTCACGTTCCGTGGATCCTTCCACAAAAATACCGTTTCTGTCAAAATAAATATAACTGTCCAGATAAGGGATACAGCCAACGATATCCTTCTCCTTCACACTGACACAGATGGTGTGCCGGTTCAGCCTTGTTACGGTATAGCCTTCTACAAAAGGAACATCTTTTGTGTTCTGCTTAGTATAAAGAAGCGGTGCAAAAACAGAATTGGATGCCAGCGGTCCCCTGAGTACCATCTTCCTGATCTTGTTTTTCGGAGTATGGCTGCTGCCCATCACCTGCACTTCATCTACCTGATAATACGTAAAAAAGAAAATAATTCCTGCCAGCAGCAGGACAAGAAGTCCGCCAACTGCTTTCAGTGGCTTTTTTTTTGATGTTTTCATAAAGTTCCTCTGTCCTTTATCAGCAGACCGCCCAGTGCGGTCAGATCCTCACAGATATGTTCATAGCCTCTTTCTATGAAACAACAGCCCCGGATCCTGGTAATCCCCTGCGCGGCAAGTGCTGCGATCACAAGTGCCGCACCACCGCGAAGTTCCTCTGCTTCCACAGTACAACCGTTCAGGGGCTGCCCTCCGTATATCACGGCAACTCCATCCCGGATCTGGATCTGTGCTCCCATTTTACAGAGCCATGAAGCTGTTTTATATCTGTCTTCAAAAATCTTCTCGCGGATCCTGCTCACTCCCGGGATCGTGGCCAATACCGCCATCGCAGGAGACTGCAGGTCTGTAGGAAATCCCGGATAAACTTCTGTTTCCAGAAGCTCCAGGGGAAAACCTGTATTTTTTCCGTTGACTATTAGTTTACCACCTACTGCGGCATTGTCCACCCATTTTCCGATATACGTCCAGGATTCCATCCATTTCCTCCAGAGGCGGATTTTCCAGGATGATCTCTCCTCTGGTTGCCGCCGCTGCCATGAGATAGGTTCCGGCGACAATACGGTCTGGTGGAATGCAGCCATCGCCAGCTTCAAGCTTCTCCACCCCTTCAATACAGATACAGCCATTTTCACGAATCCGAATCTTTGCCCCCATTCCGGTAAGATAATGCAAAGCCAATAAATTTCCGGTTCACAGGCGCAGCCGTTAAGGACTGTTTTCCCCTCTGCAAGGACCGCTGCCAGAATGCCCTGTTCTGTAGCGCCTACACTTCTTTTTTGAAAAAAACATCTCTGCACCTCGGAGTTTTCCACAGGATGCCCGGATCATCCCGCCGTTTTCCACCACAGCTGCCCCAAGGCGGCGCAAAACCTGGATATGAAGATCTACCGGCCGCTTTCCGATCACACAGCCTCCGGGATATCCTGTCTGTGCCTTTTTGCTCCGCCCCAGCATTGCTCCCATTAAGATCACGGAAGAACGCATTTTTCCGGAATAACACTCCGGTATCATGGTGCCGTCCGCATGGCTGCAGTCCAGATAAAGATCTTGACCTTCCCACCAGGTTTCTGCCCCCAGATATTTCAGGATCTTTTCCATCAAATATACATCACTGATTCTCGGGCATCCCCGCAGTACACTGGTCCCGGTGCTTAAGAGTGCTGCTGCCATAACCGGAAGTGCCGCATTTTTTGACCCCTGGATCCGGACGCTTCCATGCAGCGGCCTGCCTCCGGTCACGATGATCTCATCGATCTCATTCAAGTATTCCACTCCTAAAAGGGCCTCTTACTTGTTATTCTATGTGATCCTTCCATGTCTGTGACTGCTGACACTTAAGGCCAGCCCCATTTCCCCCAGAAGAAAAACAACAGAAGTTCCGCCATAGCTTACAAAGGGCAGAGTGATCCCGGTGTTGGGAATCGTATTCGTTACTACTGCAACATTCAGGACTACCTGGATTGCCATATGTGCCATGATCCCGGCGCACAGCAGCGTTCCCTGCAGATCCCGGCAGTTTAATGCCAGAATACAAAGCCTCCAGATCAAAACACCAAACAGAAAAAGTGTCAGAAAGGCTCCCAGTATCCCCGTTTCCTCACACACAATAGAAAATATCATATCATTCTGGGCTTCCGGGACAAATCCCAGCTTCTGCAGACTGTTCCCGAACCCCTTGCCAAAGATCCCTCCGCTTCCGATTGCATACAGGCCCTGTATAGTCTGAAATCCTTTTTCATATTTTTCCGGATCCCGCCAGATTGCCAGGCGTTCCAGACGATAACTCTCCGCGGCAAGAAAAACCGCAATAAATCCTATCCCCGCACCTCCAAGTGCGAGAAACTGCAGATACCTGGGATTGGCCACAAAGATCAGCAGCACACCGATCCCCAGAATGATCACCGCTGTGCTTAAGTTATTGGAGCCCACCAGACCTGCTACCGGAAGCAAAGTCATCATAGTCCTGCAGATAAACCAGAATCCGGTTGTTTTGCTTTTTGTATTGCTGATCTGCCACACCAGGAACAATATCACTGCTACCTTGGAAAACTCCGACGGCTGAAAGGAAAGCGGCCCCAGGTTCAGCCACCTCTTCGATCCATTGATCTCCTGTCCGAAAAGCAGGACTGCAGCAGACAGAAAAAGTGATAAAATATAGGCAGCCGGCGCAGCTTTACAGCCAGCGGTAATCTATCCGTGATGCCAGATACATAACAAGCAGCCCCAGTGCCGTGGCAAAGAGCTGCTTTTTAAAATAATAGGCAGAGTCGTGGAAACGTACTCTGCCATTATATTCACTTGCCGAAAAAAGCGCCCCGAGTCCCAATACCACCAGAATCAGAACCAGTACCCAGAGAACGGTATCTGTCTTTCCGGTCTGTTTCTGTCCTGCCTTCATGCATGGCCTCCACAGTGGTCTTTATTTCAGCTTATGTATGTATTTTTCGGATTATTACAGTTCTTTCACGTATTCCTTGAACATGTCACCGCGCTGCTCATAATTATCAAACTGTCCCCAGCTCGCACATGCCGGTGAAAGCAGAACTGCATCTCCGGGATTGGCTTTTTCCGCACAGACCTGGACAGCTTCCTTCAAATCCTCGCAGAGGATGATATCTGTAAATCCAAGACGTTCTGCTGCTGCTTTGATCTTCTCTTTCGTCTGACCGATGAGAACAAGATAACGGACTTTTCCGTCGAAGGATTCTATCCACTCATCATAGCTGGATTCCTTGTCATAGCCGCCGCCGATCAGAAGAGTCGGACGGTTCATTGCCTGAATCCCCTTGATGGCCGCATCCGGATTGGTTCCCTTGGAATCGTTGTAATATGCAACACCGTTTTTCTCTGTCACATACTCGATCCTGTGTGGAACTGCCACAAACTCACAGACACTCTTGCGGATACTCTCCACAGAAACGCCCGCATAATATGCCATGGCTGCTGCTGCCATTACATTCTCGTGATTATGACGTCCCAGGATCTTAAGCTCTCCGGTTTTTACGATCGGGATCTCTTCTTTTTCTGTTTTCAGAATGATCTGGTTTCCGTCCAGATAGATTCCCTGATCCAGTTTGCGAAGGCTTGAGAAATATACCACCTTCGGAACGATATTTTCACCGAATTTACGAAGGACTTCATCCTCGTAATTCAGAACACATACATCTTCCGGTCCCTGATTTTTGGTGATCAGTTCTTTTACACGGATGTATTCCTCCATGGTATGATGACGGTTCAGATGGTCCTCTGTGATGTTGAGGATCGCACTTACCTTCGGGCGGAACTGGTCAATGGTCTCCAGCTGGAAGCTGCTGATCTCCGCAACAGTTACGGAATCCTCCCTCATCTCCAATGATTTGGATGTATATGCAGTTCCGATATTTCCTACAACAAATACAGATTCACGGGCATCTCCCATGATCTTTCCGAGGAGTGCTGTTGTTGTTGTCTTACCGTTGGTTCCTGTGATCGCAAGAACCTCTCCCTTGCCTGTACGGTAGGCAAGCTCCACCTCGCTCCATACCGGAAGGCCCTTTTCATAGAAGCTCTTTACCAGCGGCAGGTCTGTGGGGACTCCCGGACTTAGCACTACAAGATCAAGACTGTCCAGCGCTCTCTCCGGAAAATCTCCGGCCCAGATCTCCGGGGTGTATTTTCCATTTGTTTTATGTAAAACTGCTTCTTTGTCAAGATCTGCGTTTCCGTCATAGATCACCGGCTGTGCTCCTGCACTTCCAAGCAGATCAGCTGCTCCGATGCCGCTTTTTCCGGCTCCGAAAACGAGAACTTTTTTTCCTTTTTAAATCCATTTTTCTGTTCCTCCTTATAATGCCAGGAGAGCGATCAGGCACATAATAGCAGTTACAACAGAGAACACTGCAACAACTCGTGTCTCGGACCACCCACAAAGCTCAAAATGATGGTGGATAGCGCCATCTTGAAGATTCTTTTTCCGTGTGTTGCCTTGAAATAGGATACCTGGAGCATAACAGACAATACCTCCACAAGGTAGATCAGTCCGACCAGGATGATAAACAGCGGCATCTGCATGGCATAAGCCACACCAGCCACAAAGCCACCCAATGCCAGAGAACCGGTGTCTCCCATAAATACCTTGGCAGGATATACATTAAACAGAAGGAATCCCATCAGACTGCCCACAACTGCACAGGTGATCGGTTCCACACCACTGTTCATTCCAAGGGAAACCACCGTAAAGAATACTGCCACGATCAGGGTAACACTGGAAGCCAGTCCGTCAAGTCCATCCGTAAAATTGACTCCGTTTACTGTACCAATCACCGCAAAGAACAGTACCGGAACCGCAAACCATCCCAGGTTCAGATAATGTCCGCTCCAGAACGGGATCTTCATAGTCAGGGATACGTTGGAATAATTTACAAGATAAAAAGCAAATACAGCTGTCACAACGATCTGCAGTGCCATTTTCTGCCATGGCAGAAGTCCGTCAGAACGCTTCAGGACTACCTTCAGATAATCATCCAGAAATCCGATCAGTCCAAATCCCAGTGTCAGGAAAAGTACCGGGATGATCATCGGATAATCTCTGATATAAAACAGTGATGTTACAGTTGTTGCAATGAGAAAGATCACCCCACCCATAGTAGGGGTACCGTTCTTTTTCAGGTGGGACTGCACACCCAGCTCTCTCTCTGTCTGTCCCATTTTAAGTCTTCTTAAAAAAGGGATAACAATCGGTCCTAATACAAGGCTGATCGCAAATGAGATCAGCACAGGGATCACAACATGAAACTCCATCCTCACACCTCTAATTCTTTCGTTTTTTTATACTTCTTCAACAGTATAAGGCTTTTATCCTCATTAATCAACCCCATCTGCCCGGTTTTCCCCGGATGGAGTTTCCGTAACTGTCCTCTCGATTCCAAGATAGGGAAGTACATTTTCAAAAATACTGCGTACCACCGGTGCGGCAATGATCCCACCATAATACATACCCTGGGGTGCATAGATGATACAAAGAGCCAGGACCTTCGGATCCTCTGCCGGGGCAAACCCCAGGAATGAAGAAATATATCTGCCGGAGCCTCTGGGCAGTGTCTGAGATGTAGCTGTTTTTCCCCCAATGGAAAACCCCTGGATCCCGGCATTTTTTCCGGAGCCTTCTGAAACTACAGTTTCCAGGATCGTACGTACTGTCCGGGAAGTCTCACCGGACACGATCCCGCTTTCCACCGGATATTCCAGTGTCCGCACCTTTGTTCCGTCCGCACTTTCCACGCTGATCCCAAAATGAGGTGTGATCCGGTTTCCGCATTGATGATCCCACTGACGGTTGTTGCAAGCTGGATCGGTGTGATCTGAAACGACTGACCAAAGGATACCGTGGCAAGCTCCACCTCGCCATATTTTGGGTTATGCATGATCGTTCCTGCCTCTCCCGGAAGATCTATTCCTGTTTTTTTCAAAAGTCCGAACTGTTTAAAATATTTGTAATAACGGTCTGCTCCAAGCCGCAGGCCCACCTCAATAAATACCGGGTTGCAGGAGTTCTGGGCACCTTCTACAAAGCTCTGCGCACCATGTCCTGTTCTCTTTGCACAGTGGATCCGCCGGTCCTCCACCACCTTATAGCCCGGACAGAAAAAACGATCCTCTGTTGACACAACACCTTCTTCCAGTCCCGCTGCCATAGTGATGATCTTAAAAGTCGAACCAGGTTCATAGGTATCATTCAGGCAGGAATTTCTCCACATCCGGTTCAGAAGATCCTGCTTTTTTTCTCCCTCTGCTGCTGTTTCTTCTGTATTCAGAGTAAACGGATCGTTCAGATCAAATTCGGGCACATTGACACAGGCATAGATTTCTCCGTTCTGAGGGTTCATAAGTAGTATGGATACTCTCTCCGCCTGTTTTTCTTCCATGACTTTACCGGCTGCCTGCTGCACATATTCCTGGATATTAACATCCAGACTGGTACGCAGAGTATTTCCTGACACCGGTTCCTTCCTCCGTTCTCCGGTTCCGTCGATCTCCACACCACGTGCATCCGTAACTGTGAGGATCTTTCCGGGCTCTCCTTTCAGGATCTCATCGTATTTCACTTCAAGACCAATGATCCCCTGATTATCACCTCCGGTAAATCCCAGTACTTTTGAAGCGAGAGATCCATAAGGATAATATCTCCGATAATCCTCATCTACCTTCACTCCCTCAAGGTCATATTCCCGGATCCTGTCTCCAATGCTTTTTTCCACATTTGTCTGTATTCTTTCAATAGAAGAAACTTTTTCAACTTTTTTCCGGATTTCCTCTTCTTTCACGGACAATACTCCGGAAAGTACCCGGATCACTTTTTCCGGATCTTTGATCTGGCTGTGTATCACCGATATAGTGCAGACTGTCCGGTTATCTGCCAGAATATTTCCCCTGATGTCCAGGATCTTTCCCCTGGCCGCTTTTATGTCACGTTCCCGCTCATGAAGATCCTCCGCCTTTTTTGAATAATATTCTGCCCGGACGTTCATAAGATACCAGAGTCTTCCCACAAGTCCCAGAAGAAGCATTATGCAGATCAGAAAAACCACCCATATTTTTTTCCTGTGATAAACCATGGTCCGGATCATAAAAAAATCCCTCTCAGAGGTAGTCACTGTAATATATGACGTTCCCCTGAGAGGGTATTCTTTTTATCTATTCCAGACCGGCCTCCTCGTTGGTAAGACCTTCGCTCTGCATATCGTTATTATCTTCGGTATCACTGTCCTCCGACTCATCTTCCGGCGGACTTGGTACATTCTCATCGGAAATTGCCTCCTTCTGCCCGTCTGCGCCGGTTCCTGTTGCAGAGTCGCTGATTCCCTTAAAAAGTTCCCACAGCTCTGTAGTCGGAACTTCTCCATCCTCTGCCTCATCCGGCTGTACATTCAGATACGGAAGTGCTTCGGAAAGGATTCCCTGTGCAATGTACTGTGCGTACGTACTGCTTGCCTGATCATCTACCTTCGGCTCATCCACAACTACATAGATCACAAGCGCCGGATCATCTACCGGTGCAAATCCGATAAAGGATACCAGATACTTGCCATTGCCTCGCGGAAGCTTCTCGGCAGTACCGGTTTTACCACCGGAGCTGTAGCCCTGCACCTTGGAGGTACGGCTGGTACCATGGTCTACGCTGGCTGCCATGTAGGAACGGATGTCTGCAGATATCTTCTCGGAAATCGTCTGCTTCATCAGTGTCGGAGAGATCGTTTTTACGATTCCGCCGCTGCTGTCCTTGATCTTCGTCACCAGATGAGGCTGATAGTAGTATCCTCCATTGATCACAGAACACATTGCATTGATCTCCTGTATCATGGTCAGTGTATAGCCCTGTCCGAAAGCAGAGCATGCAAGCTCCGTTTCTCCCATGGTATCGCTGGTATGGATCACACCGCTTCCCTCATTGGGAAGATCGATACCGGTTCTTGTTCCGAAATTGAAAACGCTTTGTGTCTTAAGGAAATTATCTTTTCCCATCTTTGCTGCGATCTGCATCATACCATCGTTGCAGGAATTGGCAATGACATCGGAAAGAGCTTCTGTCCCGTGAGCATCCGGCCATACCGCACATTTGATAAAAGTAGTCGCACCTTCCGCTCCAAAAGACTGTCCGCCGTCACAGACAAAATTATCGCTCTCGGAAATCGCTCCCATTTCAAGTGCGGAGCCCATAACGATAGGCTTTACAACCGATCCAGGCTCGTAGGCATCTGTCACACAGAAATTACTCCACATTCCGTTCAGCGCTTCCACGGTTTCCTCATCGTTCATGGCAGCGATCTCACTCTGGGAATACACATTTGAAAGATCTCTCGGGTTATTCAGGTCATAACGGTCACCGCCGTCCATTGCCAGGATCTCTTCCTGTTTTCGGATCCTCGATGATCACGCCTACATTTTTGGCTCCCATCTTTTCTTCAAAGGTATTTACGTATTTTTCCACGATCTGCTGAGTCCCAGATCAAGCGAGGTCTCAATGCTTTTGCCATCCGTCGGTTCGATGATCGTCTGTTCTACGTCGGAATTGTTGTTGATGTATCCGTACTGTCTTCCATCCACGCCGGTAAGTGTCGCATTGTAATATCCTTCCAGTCCGGCATCCGCCACATCTCTGGAAAGTGTAAATCCAACGGTATCACAGGCAGTCTCATTAAACGGATAAGATCTGAGATAATCTTCCTCAAACCATACACCTGTGATCCTGGAACGTTCTTTCAGCTGCGTGGCAGTCAGTTCACTGTCGTCTCCCGGATCTTCGTATTTTTCGAAGGCTTTTTTGTCGTCCATGGAGATCTGTTTCTTTACGATCTGATACTGACTTTCCTTTGTACCGCTGTCGGTGAGAAGCTTCCGCATCTCATCTTCATCAAGTCCCAGAACTTCTACAAGCGCCTTGATGGTAGGCTCCACGGAATCCTGATCCTTATTGACCTCCAGACAGTCAAGGACCACATTATAGACCTTGTTGCTGGTTGCCAGGATATTCCCGTTCCGGTCATAGATATCGCCTCTTTTTGCCGGAAGTGTCTGATTTTCATATTTCTGCTGAGCCTGACTCAGCACCTGCTTTCGATATTTGCTTCCGCTGGTGGCATTGATATAGGTAATTCTTGCCACCAAACCGACTAAAGCCAGCAACACTAAGGAAAATAGTACTGCCAGCTTTTTCTTCATACTGTAATTTATTTTTTTTACCGGCCTGCGCTTCTTGTACTCAATCGATCACCTGCTTAAAAACTGTACTTCTGCTACTTGTGTGTGTCCACATCCTGATACTGTCTCACATAACTGTTTCCTTCAGTGGTATAGGTCTGTATCTGATCCTCCGAAGGATATTTCATTCCAAGCTCGCCGATAGCTTTTTTCTTGATCTCGCTGATATCCACTGCAGAAGTGACCTGACTGTAATATGCATCGTTATCTTCTTTCAGCTGTGCAAGCTCAGATTCCAGATTTGCAACATTTTTCATACTCGCCGTGATTTCGGATTTACCTGAAGATAATTGATACAGGTAAAAGTACCGCGATGGAAACTGCCGTAAGAAACAGAACGAACCCCTTGTTCATGGCCATTGCCTTTTCCCGGTTCCGCTGTGCCTGTCTGCTTACCACCTGTTTTGCCGGTGTCACAGGTACTGCGGATTTCTGTTTTCTTTTCTGAGCCAGCCGTCGCCTTTCCTGTATCTCGGGCAGATCAGTCCTCTGAGGAACTTCCTGCAGCCGTTTTACCGCATTTCCCTGAACATACATTTCTCTGCTGTTCCTGACGGTATTTCGATTTCTTCTGGCTGTAGTCCTCTTCCTGTCTTCGCCATTTGCCTACCTTCCATCTCTCAACTACATTTTCCGTTCAAAAATACGAAGCTTCGCACTTTTGGATCTCGGATTCTCTTCCATTTCCTCTTTTCCCGGTAAGATCGGTTTCCTTGTGATCACCTTCATCCGTTGATTCTTTCCGCATACGCAGACCGGAAAATCCGGCGGGCAGGTACAGGGATTTTCATTTTTTCGGAAAATGGTCTTGACAATCCTGTCTTCCAGAGAATGGAATGTAATGATACAGATCCTTCCTCCGTCATCCAGGAGATCGATCATGCCGTCCAGGGAATCCCGGAGCACGTCAAGCTCCCGGTTGAGCTCAATACGTATTGCCTGGAAAGTCCTCTTGGCCGGATGTCCTCCTGTAGCCTGTATTTTCATGGGGATCGCACCCCGTATGATCTCTGTCAGTTCTCCGGTTGTCCGGATCGGTGCCTGCTCTCTGGCAGCCACAATGTGTTTCGCTATATTTTTGGCAAATTTGTCTTCGCCGTAATCACGGATAATACGATACAGTTCCCGTTCCTCATAGCCGTTGACAATATCACCGGCTGTACGGCTCTGTCTTCTGTCCATTCGCATGTCCAGAGGAGAATCGTACCGATAAGAAAAACCTCTCTCTTCATTATCCAGCTGATAAGATGACACTCCCAAATCCAGCAGGATCCCGTCCACCTTCTCAATGCCACGGGATCTCAGCTCATCTGCCATGTAACAATAATTGCTGCGAATGATTGTCACCTGATTAAAGGCTGACAGCCGTTCACTCGCAGCAATTATCGCATCCTGGTCTTGATCTATGCCAATAAATCTCCCCTTGGCAGAAAGTTTCTTACACACCTCTGTGGCGTGTCCCGCTCCTCCTAAAGTGCCATCCACATAGATTCCATCCGGCTTTACCCTTAAGCCGTCAATGGTCTCATTGAGTAATACAGATTTATGCTTAAATTCATATCCGTCTCCTGTGGGATTTCTACCTGCGTTATGCTCAAATGACGATTCCTATGTTCTGCATGCTTTCCGCAATGCTGTCCATATCATCATAATTGCAGTTCTCGCTCCACTTCTCTTTGCTCCAAACCTCGATCCGGTTCAGATTACCCGTAAGCACCACATCCTTATCCAGACCAGCGAACTGGCGCAGCGTCTGCGGCACCAGGATTCTTCCCTGCTTATCCAGCTGACATGCTGTAGCTCCGGCTACAAAGAAACGTGAAAAGGTTCTTGCGTCTTTATTTGTAAGTGGTAATGCTCGGAGTTTCTCTTCAAAGGCAACCCATTCATCCATCGGATAAATAGAAAGGCAACCATCCAACCCTCTTGTCAGTACGAACTCTTCCCCTAAGAGTTCCCTGAACCTGGAAGGATGATCAGACGCCCCTTTCGCGTCGATCGTATGATTATACTCGCCCATGAACATGAAACCCACCTACTCTCGTGAAACACGATTCTCCCCTTCGTGCTTCCAGGGTGCAAATGGTGTGTTCTGCCACTCATCCCCATTCGCTACCACTATTCACCACTTTCTACCACTTATGTAATCATTCTAAACTATTTACCATGAAAAAACAAGTGCATATCCAAGTTTTTTTTCATTTCATGAAATATCCACAGGTTTTTTTTCAACCTGTTTATTTTCTGTGCATTATTATGAAATGAAAAAGCTTCCGGACAGTCGCCGGAAGCTTTTTTCTGACTTTATGTTCTGTTATTTTATGACATTTTAAAGGCCTTTGAACGCAAAGGAAAATTTCATCTTTCCATTGGTATACAGAAGGTATTCCGGATGGGTACGGGCACCCCAGCTGTCATCTCCTCCAACTCCCATCTGCGCCTTTGCGGCACGGACAACGGTATAATGGATTGCCGGAAGCTCATAGGGATGCATGGCATTTTCCATTTCATGAGGAGTATATGGAAGTGCTGAGAACATCATCGGGCCGTTTTCTTTATCCATCTCAAAGAGCATTCCTCTACCCTTTCTGTCTGTGATCTTTGCCCAGCGTACTTCCTCTTTGTTTCCGCATTCCTGCGGCACAAGATAGCGTGCCATATTGTCTGTCACGAGATTCTCATAAATGCCGAGCTTTGCGCCATGCTTCCGGTCTGCATAAGTCTCTGCCGGTCCCAGGCCGTACCACTGAACATGATCATAATCCGCATTGAATTTAAAGAGTACTCCGAACTCCGGCATATCACCCAGCTCTTTTACAGGATCATAGGTCAGCGTTGTCTTTACTCTTCCATCTCCGGTTACCTCATAGGCAAGACGGCATTCACTGGCAGGCGTAGTTGGCAGGATGTAGGTAAAAGCAACCTCCACGCTGTTTTCGTGAACCGTTGTCTCCGGAGCATTGGCCGGACCATACATGCCTTTTCGGTAATCCTTATGACTTGCGTACATGCTGGCGATCTTCCACTGTGCATAGCGCATCTGCATCAGACTTCCGCAATCATTATCTGTAGGTGCTCTCCAGAAGTTGGGCTTCGGAATCGCTTCGATCATTTCTCTTCCTGCATATTTATACGAAACCAGACCACCATTGAGAACGGAAAACAGCACTTCGAAATTTTCCCCCGCGGACACCGATGTTATGAAGGCTTCTCACAAGCTCCACGCCACACGCAGGAGCTTCCGGTGATCCTTCCACCTGATAAACATACTGGCCGAAAGCAACCTCATGTCCTGCCTCTGCCCAAAGTGTTTTTTCTCTGAGAAGGAAGGCTACGGTTACCGTATATTCGCCCGGGCGCTGCTGTTTTCCAAATGGAAGTCTGTAGGTCTGTTGGCTTAAAGGCTCCACCGCTGTATCCAGTGTCTCTGTGCGGAGGACATGACCGTTCTTTGCAAGAGTTACTTCACATCGGAATGTGTCCGTATTTACAAAAAGATTTTTGTTGATGATCTTAACAGAATCCTCACTTACCTGCGCAGTGATATTCTGGTAGTTGAATTTACCTCCTGCATCTTTGGTGAAGCATCTCTGTCTCCGCCGTATGCGATACCGTTTCCACTGAAATTATAATCTGTAGGACGTTCACCGAAGTCTCCGCCGTATGCCTGGAATTCTTTACCGTAACGGTCTTTTTTTGTAAATAGACTGATCAATGTAATCCCAGATAAAGCCACCCTGATATTTCGGTTCTGTATCTGTAAGATCTGTATATTTATGCATTGCACCGCAGGAATTTCCCATTGCATGGGTATACTCACAGCAAATAAACGGCTTGCTATCATCCTTTGCAAGGAACTCCCGGATCGCTTCTACGGAAGGATACATCTGGCTTTCCATGTCACTGGTGGCATTGTAGCTGCGGTCATGGAAAACCCCCTCATAATGTACCAGTCTTGTAGGATCATTCTTGTGGTAGAACTCAGACATCTCAAAGATATCTTTTCCACCAAAGGATTCATTTCCACAGGACCAGATCAGGATCGCCGGGTGGTTCTTGTCACGCTGATACATGGAATTTACACGGTCCAGCATCATGCCCAGCCATTCCGGTTTGTTGTGCGGAACGATATCCGTGTAATCTCCGGTAAATTCTGCTATATCCCAGGTTCCGTGAGACTCCAGATTGTTTTCTGCGATCATGTAAATACCATATTCATCGCAGAGACGGTAGATCGGAGATGCATCCGGATAATGACAGGTACGGATTGCATTGATGTTGTTCTGTTTCATGATCACGATGTCTTTGAGCAGTTCCTCACGGGACACATGTCTTCCTGTGACGGAGCTGAACTCATGGCGGTTCACACCCTTGAATACGATACGTTTTCCGTTAAGGGTCATGATACCATCCTTCATTTCAAAACGGCGGAAACCAACTTCTCCGGGATGATCTCCTGGAGCTTTCCGCTTTCATCACTGATCTCCAGCTCCAGATCATAGAGATTCGGCTCTTCTGCACTCCAGAGAAGGGGATCCTGAATCTCCCAGGTACAGGTATCCTCTCCGTTCAGAGATCTTTCCTCCTGCAAAAGAACCTCTCCCTTTCCGGAAAGTGTAAGCTTCATTTTTCCTTTTCCCCAAGTACTGGTCACGATCTCAAGCTCGGCTTTTTTTGAGAGTTTCATCCGGAATGGCACGGATCCTGAGATCATATACATGGACATCCGGTACCGTAAACAGATAAACATCTCTGTAAATTCCAGAAAAACGGTAAAAATCCTGATCCTCGCACCAGCTGCTGGCTGTCCATTTGAACACCTGTGCCGCCAGCTTGTTCTCGCCGTCCTTCAGATATTCCGTAAGCTCAAATTCTGACGGAGTAAAAGAATCTTCACTGTATCCCACAAATTTTCCATTGAGCCACAGAGCCAGTCCGCTCTCTGCTCCCTGGAATGAAACAAATACTCTTTTTCCTTTCATGCTCTCCGGCACATGGAAATATTTCACATAGCTTGCAACCGGATTAAAAACGTTCCGGAATCTGTCCCGGATGAAAGTTCTTCATGGCCTTCCCACGGATACTGGACATTGGCATACTGGCGGTGCATCATATCCTTCCA
>ENA-OQIO01000301-OQIO01000301.1-human-gut-metagenome-genome-assembly--contig:-NODE-301-length-26972-cov-3.564202_pt1 | contig 26972 bp, 33 predicted proteins | sample MGYA00242573_ERZ504737 | MGnify/ENA primary metagenome ERZ504737 (study PRJEB26092, sample SAMD00036203) | human gut metagenome | host: Homo sapiens | study: EMG produced TPA metagenomics assembly of...
TTTTGCTTTTCTGAAAATAGATTCCTTTTATAATATTATTCAATAAATATCATCATCAAAAATTCAAAGGATTGAAGACAAAAAGTCAGAAAGTCACTGACTGTAAGACAAAAAACGGAACTGTTGCATTAATGAAATTCATTTTCAACTGCTGCAACAGTCCCATTTATAACATTTACAATCCGTTATTATTCTTTCTCGTCCTTTGCCTCTACATATCCACATGTCTCCTGGCTGCAGACAAGCTTATTCCCCTTTTCCACCATATAGCTTCCACATTTCGGGCATTTCTTTGCTGATGGTTTCTGCCAGGACATGAAATCACAATCCGGATTATCCTCACATCCGTAGTACTTACGTCCTTTTTTGGTTTTCTTAAGCACAATCTCTTTTCCACATTTCGGACATGCCACCCCGATCTTCTCAAAATATGGTTTGGTATTTTTGCATTCCGGAAATCCCGGACATGCAAGGAATCGTCCATGAGGACCATATTTGATCACCATATGTCTGCCACAGTTTTCGCAGATTACATCTGTCACTTCATCCTGAATATCAACCTTTTCAAGTTCTTCCTCTGCAGCATCTACATCCTTCTTCAGATCCGGATAGAAGTTGCTTACTACTGTCTTCCACTTTACAGTTCCTGCTGCCACACAGTCCAGAAGCCCTTCCATAGTCGCAGTGAAGTTTACATCTACAATACTCGGGAAAGCCTGTTTCATAATATTATTGACAACTTCCCCCAACTCTGTAACATACAGGTTCTTCTGTTCTTTTGCAACATAACGGCGGCTGATGATCGTTGTGATCGTCGGCGCATAGGTACTTGGACGTCCGATTCCCAGTTCTTCCATAGTCTTGACCAGAGATGCCTCTGTATAATGTGCAGGCGGCTGCGTGAAATGCTGTTCTGGTTTCAGTTCCTTAAGACTAAGCTTCATTCCTCTTTCAAGACTCTGATTCAGAACATTTCCTTTTTTCTGGTCCTCTTCATCTGTGTATACAGACATAAATCCGTCAAATATGATCTTAGAGGCAGAGACTGTAAAAATATACTGGTCTGCACCAATCTTTACAGATGTTGTTTCGTATTTTGCAGGAGCCATTCTGCTGGCCGCAAAACGTCTCCAGATAAGCTGATACAGTCTGAACTGATCTCTTGAAAGAGATTCCTTCAGTACAGCCGGTGTACGGCTGATGTCTGTAGGACGGATCGCTTCGTGAGCATCCTGGATCTTCTGTCCCTTTTTCACAGCTTTCTCAAACTTTGAAACATAATCCTCTCCGTACTGAGCAGTGATATATTCTCTTGCAGCAGCATCTGCTTCCTCTGAGATTCGGGTGGAATCTGTACGCAGATAAGAGATCACACCTACCGTTCCATTTCCTTTGATATCAATTCCTTCATACAGCTGCTGTGCCAGACGCATTGTCTTCTGTGTGGAAAAGTTTAAGGTCTTGGCTGCTTCCTGCTGTAAGGTACTTGTAGTAAAGGGAAGCGGTGCATTCTTGATCCTCTCGCCTTTCTTTACTTCATTGATCTCATATTCTTTATCTTTCAGAGAGGCCAGAAGTTTATCCATTTCCTCTTTGCTGTGGATATCCATCTTTTTATCTGTTCCATAAAACTTCGCCTGCAACGGTTTCTTCTCACCCTTCACCTGAAAATCTCCCTCCAGGCTCCAGTATTCTTCCGGAATAAACGCATTGATCTCATCTTCTCTGTCACAGATGATACGAAGCGCAACAGACTGTACGCGCCCCGCACTTAAGCCTCTCTTGACTTTTGCCCAGAGAAGCGGCTGATGGTATAACCTACCATACGGTCAAGCATACGTCTTGCCTGCTGTGCATCTACCAGATCCATATCCAGGTCTCTGGCCTGTTTGATTGATGATTTTACTGCTGTCTTGGTAATCTCGTTAAAGGTAATCCTGTGCATCTTCTTCGGATCTTCTTTTAATGCCTGCATCAGATGCCAGGAAATTGCCTCTCCCTCGCGGTCAGGGTCAGTTGCAAGATAAATCTTATCTGCTTTCTTTGCAGCCTTGCGAAGCTTTGCAAGCAGTTCTCCCTTTCCTCTGATCGTTATATATTTGGGTTCAAAATCATGCTCAACATCAATTCCGAACTGACTCTTCGGGAAATCACGACATGTCCGTTAGAAGCTTCCACATCGTAATTCGCACCGAGAAATTTCTTTATTGTTTTCACTTTTGCAGGTGATTCTACTATCACCAGATATTTCGCCATGCTACCTCTCCTAGTCGTAATCTGTTATTCTTCACAGTGTCCCTGAACGGGCACATTGCCTGACAGCGATATTGTTACATATAAAAATCGCCCTGCGCCGCAGAAACGTGAAGCACAATAATCATAAATCGTCAACTGTCTTTTACATAATAATGTCTCCCGCTCTCTCTTATGAGCCCGCAGTGTCAGTTCCACAAGACAGTTGCTTACCTGTGCCGGGGAAAAGCCTGTTTTTCTCACAATGTAGTTCGGGATTTTTTGGTCGTAAATCGAGACAACTATACACCATATTCAAATCTCTTGCAAGTCCCAAGTTGTTTTTTTCACCGTTTTGTGTTACTTTTTCCATCGAAATTCCAAGTTCTTCCAGCATAATTTCCGGACAGTATGCAATCCCTGCGCCGTCGTAGATCAGCTTATGGCAGCCTCTGCTGAGTTCATCTGTCACTGCCCCCGGAATCGCATAGACCATCTTTCCCTGTTCCAGTGCAAATCCCGCAGTGATCAGCGAACCGCTGTTTTCTTTTGCTTCCACTACCAGAACCGCGTCTGACAAAGCACTGATGAGCCGGTTTCGCGCCGGGAAATGCCAGGAAACAGGTCCTGAACCCAGTGGACATTCACTGATGATCCCACCATTTTCCCATAAGATCCTCTCATAGAGTTTTCTGTTAGATTTCGGATAGCATACATCAACACCACTTCCAAGCACCGCAAATGTAGGCATCTTTCCTTCCAGTGCGCCTTTATGTCCTTCTGAATCAATGCCAAGTGCCATACCGCTGATAATCTGGACTCCAGCTACACTTAACGCTTTCGCATACCGGAATGCCTGCATCCTCCATAAGGACTGCACATTCTGGCACCGATCACTGCCACCGTTCTTCTCTTAGAATCAGGAAGTCTGCCTTTTACATAAAGCTTTGCCGGCATGGAGGAATACTGCTTCATTATCTGAGGATATTCCGGATCTGATTTCTCAATACATCGTATCTGACCTGTACTGTATTCTTCTGTATGATTATTTTTCACATCAGTTCTTTCCATATAAAATACCTCACTGACCTTTATTTTATGACAGAATCTTTGTCAAATGCCCTGTACGAAAGTGCTTCTCCGATATGATGACCGGCAATCATTTCTTCCCCTTCCATATCCGCAATTGTTCTGGCTACCTTCAGGATCCTATGATAGGATCTGGCACTGAATGCGATTTTTTCAAAGGCTCTTGCCAGAAGTCGGGATGCGCTGTCTGTAAGAGGGCAGAATTTATCGATCAGACTGCTCTTCAGCTGCCCGTTAAAATTTATTTTCTCATCTTTATACCGTTCTTCCTGGATTTTCTGTACTTTTTCCACTCTTTTTCTGATAGCAGCGGAATTTTCTCCCTTTCTTCCACAGTGAAGCTGTGAAAAAGAAACCGGCGGTACCTCAGTGCTGATATCAATTCTGTCCAGAAGAGGGCGACTGATCTTTCCCATATAATGTGTGATCTCACCTGCTGTACAGGTGCATCTGTTTAAATCCGGATAATAACCGCAGGGACAGGGGTTCATCGCTGCACATAACATAAAATCCGCCGGAAAGTTGTAAGTTCCGCTTGCTCTGGCTATCTGGATCACTTTATCCTCCATGGGCTGTCGCAGAAGTTCCAGACTTGCTCTGGAAAATTCCGGCATTTCATCCAGAAAGAGTACACCTTTATGCGCAAGAGTGATTTCGCCGGGTCTGGGATTACGCCCGCCTCCTGCAATTGCCTGCGGAGTACTTGTATGATGAGGGCTGCGAAATGGTCTCTCATCGATCAGAGGATGTTCTCTTGAAAGAAGTCCTGCAATACTGTAAATTCTGGTAAGCTCCAGCTTTTCTTCAAAGCCAAGCCCAGGCATGATCGTCGCAGTCTTCTGGCAAGCATGGTTTTGCCCGTTCCCGGAGGTCCGATAAGGAGAAGATTGTGAAATCCGCTTACTGCAATTTCCGCCGCTCTTTTTGCCCCTTCCTGTCCTTCAATGTCTGAAAAATCCATTCCCATATCTGTATTTATAATAGAAGGAATTTCTTCCTGTATTTCCCTCTTCAGATAGGGTTCCGGATTCTTAAGACACTCGACCAGTTCCCGTAAATTTTTTACTCCTGCTACCGGCACATCCCTGATCAGTCTTCCTTCTTTCAGATTCTCATAGGGAACTACGCAAAAACGACTGCCCAAACTTCTTGCACACAACACAATCGGCAAGATTCCGGATATCCCATGGATTTCTCCGTCCAGACCGATCTCCCCTGCCATCATAACTCTGCTGACAACCTGGGGCTGATCATCTCAAAAGCAGCCAACACTGCTGCTGCCACCGGTACATCAAAACCGGCTCCCTCTTTCTTCATGTCTGCAGGAGCAAAATTGACGGTAATTCTCTTTGGTGGAAACTGATAACCATTATTCTTGAGTGCTGTGCGTACCCGTTCCTGCGCTTCCTTTACCTGCGCAGAAGGAAATCCTACCATGATAAAGGAAGGAAGTCCGTTACTTACATCAGCTTCTACCTGCACAGGGCATACTTCCACCCCAAAAATTGCAGCTGATAATACACTTGCAAACAAATATAAACTCCTTTCTTCCGGCATAAATCTCCCCCGATATTTATGCTCACCAAAAATATATAACAATTCGTTACTGTTCACTCCGTTCACAGTAACGTAGCCAAAATTCATCCAGATTGCCTGCGGCAATGGAATTTTGGCTTGTATGTCTCGGGATTTTGGCATATTCATGCCAAAACACCTCGCGGAATAGTGGTGTGTGAACAGTAACCTATATTCTGATATACTGACCATTCCATAAAACTGCACTATTTCTCATCAAGCAGACCCAATAATATCTCTTTCTGATTCTTCTGTGGATCGGCAAGCACTACTTCCAGAAGACGGTTCAGCGTTTCTCCTATTTCACGCCCCGGCTTATAACCGGCTTCAATCAGATCTTTCCCTGTCACTGCCAGAGTTTTTAAAGATACACACTGATGTTCATTAATGATCGTCTCATAAGCCTCTTTCACCTTATCCAGACGTTCCTGCTTCTCTGCGCGTCTGTAATCACTCTGTGCCAGCATATCTGCCTGCTGCACTTCCAGATAATATGGAAAGAGCTCCTCACCGATACGGTTCACTGCCCTGCGCACTGCCTTTGTCATTCCCTCCGGTCTGTCATCATGCCATTTTACCAGACGGGTTACCTTGCGGATCGTATCATTATCGAATTTCAGCCTGCGCAGGATCTGTGCAGCCATCTTTTCTCCCGCAATCCCATGCATCTTGAAATGATCTCTTCCATTCTCATCTGTTTTCCGGACAACCGGCTTTCCAATGTCATGAAGCAGCATGGTAATCCTGAGAACTTTATCTGCCCGTACATGACAGAGACTGTGCAGGATATGCTCCCCTACTGTGTAACAGTGGTGCGGCGTATTCTGGGATGTTGTCATACATGCATCAAACTCCGGAAGAAATTCAGCTGTGATCCCGGCTTCATAAGCCACCCTGAGATAATCCGGATGAGGAGACATCAGAAGCTTCACAAGCTCTACCTGAATCCTCTCTGCACTGACATGCTTCAGATTCGGTGCCAGAACCTTCAGTGCCTTACGAGTCTCTTCTTCAATAGTAAAGCCCAACTGCGCACTGAAACGGACTGCACGCATGATCCGCAGTGCATCCTCTGTAAAACGCTCCAGCGGATCTCCCACACAGCGATGATTTTTCTTTCAATATCCTCCAGTCCGCCGAAAAGGTCCACCAGTCCTGAAGAAGGATTGTATGCCATTGCATTGATGGTGAAATCCCGGCGTTTCAGATCTTCCTCAAGGCTTGCTGTAAAGGTGACCTCTTTGGGATGTCTGCCGTCCTCGTACTCACCATCTACACGATAAGTCGTGACCTCATATCCTTCTTTTTCCATAAGAACAGTCACTGTTCCATGCTGCAGACCTGTATCCACTGTTCTGTGAAACAAAGCCTTGACCTGCTCCGGCTTTGCGGATGTGGTGATGTCCCAGTCATCCGGGCTCCGTCCCAGAATGGAATCACGCACACAGCCGCCTACCACATAGGCTTCATAGCCTGCTTTTTCCAGTATATGCAAAATTGTTTCCGCGTTTTTCGGTATTTCCAGAATCATATGACCATCCTTATCTTCTTCTATTTATTCTTAACCCCGAAAACCGGCACTCAGATATCTCTGCTGCCGGTTTTCTTTATTTTCTTATTGATTAGTATGCTCTTCCCCAGTAAACCATCTTCTTGGCAGGTTTTCCACAGCATACGCAGACATCACTTAAGTGTTCCTGCTCAAACGGCATACATCTGGATGTAGCCTGAACATCTTCTTTGATCTTGTCCTCACATGCGCGGTCACCGCACCACATAGCTTTTACGAAGCCTGGTTTGTTAACAATAGTATCTTTGAATTCTTCATAGTTTGTAGCAACATAAGTATGGGAATCTCTGTGCTTACGTGCACGCTCCAGCATATCTTTCTGGATTGTTTCCAGGATTTCCTGTACTTTCTCCACAAGCTCATCAAATGTAACAGTATATTTCTCTCTTGTATCACGACGGCAGATGACAGCCTGACCATTCTCGATATCCTTCGGGCCGCACTCGATACGGATCGGGATACCACGCATTTCCTGCTCTGCGAATTTGAATCCCGGACTCTTGTCTGTGTCGTCTACTTTTACGCGGACTCCTGCTGCCTTTAATGCTGCAAACATCTCATCTGCTTTCTCAAGAACGCCTTCTTTTCTCTGCTGGATCGGAATGATCACTGCCTGTACAGGAGCGATTCTCGGAGGCAGCACCAGACCACTGTTATCACCATGTACCATGATAATAGCACCGATCATACGTGTTGTCATTCCCCAGGATGTCTGATGTACATACTGAAGTTTATTTTCTTTATCTGTATACTGGATACCGAATGCTCTTGCAAATCCATCGCCAAAGTTATGGCTTGTACCGGACTGAAGAGCTTTTCCATCATGCATCAGGGATTCAATTGTATAAGTAGCTTCTGCACCGGAGAATTTCTCCTTGTCTGTTTTCTGTCCCTTGATAACCGGGATTGCAAGTACTTCCTCACAGAAATCTGCATACAGATTCAGCATCTGGATAGTACGTTCTTCTGCTTCCTCGGCTGTAGCATGAGCTGTATGGCCTTCCTGCCATAAGAACTCACGTGAACGAAGGAACGGACGTGTTGTCTTTTCCCAACGCACTACAGAACACCACTGATTGTATACCTTCGGCAGGTCTCTGTGGGACTGGATTTCTTTTGCATAGAAGTCACAGAATAATGTCTCTGATGTAGGACGTACACACAGACGCTCCTGAAGCGGATCCAGACCACCATGAGTTACCCATGCAACCTCAGGTGCAAATCCTTCTACATGATCTTTCTCTTTCTGAAGAAGAGATTCCGGAATAAAGATTGGCATGTACACGTTCTGTACGCCAGTCTCTTTAAATCTTCTGTCCAGTTCGTGCTGGATATTTTCCCAGATCGCATATCCTGCAGGTTTAATTGCCATGCAGCCTTTAACGCTGGTATAACCGCAGAGTTCAGCTTTCTTTACAACGTCGGTATACCACTGGGCGAAATCGTCTTCCATGGATGTGATGGCTTCTACCAGTTTCTTGTTGTTTGCCATGATTACTTCTCCTTTTTATGTGATTGTGTTGATCCTGACAGTGCATCAGGATATAGTCGCGGCGGAATGCATATTCTTCTTATTTTTCTTCTATAAATAAATTTCCTTATCTGCTTCACAGTACAAAAATCTGCTTTTTTTATAATCCGGCAAAATCTGTCATATTATAAAAAACGAAAAAAAGAAGCCCAGCATCCCTCACAAGGGACCGAAAGGCTTCGGCGGTACCACCCTAATTAGCACTGTGCCAAATGCCTGCACATTGCTCGCTCTTCTTCCGATAACGCAGGAAAAACGCCGTACTTCAATTGTACGGAGCTCCGAGGCCGGTTCCATAATTCACGCACAGAATCCTTCCACCACTGTTTCACAGCCAACCGGCTGTTCTCCGGGACTCTTCTCTGGGATTGCTCCTTATGTACTATTCTCTTCATCGCTATATATATTTCGCATTTGGTTATATTTTATTTGAAATAATTGATGTGTCAAGAGTAAAATCGTTACTGTTCACACACCACTATCCTGCGAGGTGTTTTGGCATGAATATGCCAAATCACACTTCTATTGTAATCTTACGTCCTGTCCGGTTATATTTATAATAACGAACCCCGGCTGCATCCAGCATTCTCTTTGAAGCGATCACTGCCGGCGTGTCTGCATATTTATCACAGTCATAGACAATCGTCTTAATACCTGCCTGAATAATTGCCTTGGCACATTCATTACATGGAAAAAGGGAAACATAAAGCTTTGCACCTTCCAGACTTCCTCCTCTGTAATTAAGAATCGCATTCAATTCACTATGGGTCACATAAAAATATTTCGTATGAAGACTGTCACCCTCTCTTGCCCATGGAAATTCATCATCTGAACAGCCCTTTGGAAACCCATTATAACCCATGGACAGGATTTTATTATCCTCACTCACAATACAGGCACCTACCTGAGAATTCGGATCCTTGGAACGCATCCCTGACATCATGGCAACTCCCATAAAATATTCATCCCATGATAAATAATCTGTGCGTTTATGATTTACATCCATTTTCCAAACCTCCCCTTCACATACTTCACCATTCACCTGCTTCATAAAAGCATCACATTGTCCGTTACTGTGAACGGAGCGAACAGTAACCATTGTCTGCTTATAACTGACACAGCCAGAACTTCACACTTTACTCTACAGCAATCCCCGTTCATCATACATGTGAGAGAATTACTATAATCATGCAGGCTCTGGCTGTTTTATCAGTTTTCTTATTTTATGACTTATTCAGTCTCTATCTGGTTAATTCTTCTGATATGTCTCTCATCGTTGGAAAACGGTGTATTCAAAAATGTATCCACTATCTTCAATGCTAGCCCAGGTCCTACAACTCTTCCACCCAGTGCAAGAATATTGGCATCATTGTGAAGTCTTGTAGCCTCTGCTGTAAAACAGTCTGTACAGACTGCAGCTCTGATTCCTTTAAACTTGTTTGCTGTAATGGAAATTCCGATACCTGTTCCGCAGATCAGGATTCCCTTCTCACATTCGCCGTCAAGAATTGCATGTGCAACCTTCTTTGCATATATCGGATAATCTACGGAATCCAGACTGTCACATCCATAATCTTTATATTCAATTCCTTTCTCATCCAGATACTTCTTGATCTCCTGTTTCAGTTCATATCCACCATGATCACATCCTAAAGCTATCATTGATCTTCCTCCTGAAATTAATTTCTTTACCTCTTCAGCAGACTATTTAAGTGAATCTTCATTATCCATCTGGCCATTACTGCTGATAAGATTATATAATCAGGCATATATCTGCTTCACTACCTGATTATATCATACCACCTGTATGATCTTATGTCCCGCTGCTTTCAGCAGACGGTTCATAATGGCCTGTCCCATTCTTGGTGTATAAAACGCTTCTGAATAAATAGACCTGACTGCACTCTGGTCAAAGTCCCGCAACACTTCATACAGATGATGCGCTATCGTCTCTTCTTCCTTCCGGCTTCCAATGCTGACTACCAGACCTTCCGGATATCTGTCCTTTGTCTCGTCCGTTGCAATAATTCCAACCTGCTCGCCGTGTTCTTTCGCCTCCGCAGCCAGCTCATTGATCTTCTTCACAACAGCTTCCTCCGGTCCCTCAACAATTGCCAGATCTGCCTTCGGTGCATAATGGCGATATTTCATACCCGGTGCTTTCGGACGCACTTTGCTGTCAGCCGCAATCAGCCCCTTGTCCATCCTTACATCCCCCAGAGTCTCCTGAAGCATCTCCAGAGAAATATAACCCGGACGCAAAACCACCGGCACATCCTCAGTAAAATCAACGATCGTAGACTCAAGACCGATTCCCACCTGGCCTCCGTCAATAATCATCTCAATCGCCTCGCCAAGATCCTCCTCTACATGCTGTGCAGTAGTCGGACTGGGTCTGCCTGAAGTATTCGCACTGGGTGCTGCCACATAGCCGCCGGCAGCCTTGATCAGCTCCTGTGCAATCCTGTCACTCGGAAACCGAACCGCCACACTGTCCAGACCACCCGTAGTTTCCTGTGGTACAAGATCCGACTTCGGAAGAATCATAGTCAGCGGACCCGGCCAGTACTTCTCTGCCAAAATCTTCGCCTTCTCCGGAACCTCCGCTACAATCGGAGCCAGCTTATCAAACTCTGCAATATGCACGATCAGCGGATTATCCGAAGGTCTGCCCTTCGCCGCATAAATTTTCATAGAAGCCTGCGGATTCAACGCATCCCCACCAAGACCATAAACAGTCTCCGTAGGAAACGCAACCAGACCACCCTGTTTCAAAATATCTCCACCACGCCGGATAGCTTCCATATCAAGCTTGTCCGCTTTCATGGATACAACTTCTGCTTTCATTATATTCCTGCCTTCTTTTCACTTCGTTAATTTCTTTTATTTATTACATTTTTACTATTCTACAACTGCTATTGTACACGATTTTTCAGGTTTTGTCTCTATATTTATTCATCTTTTACAAAGCTTGCAAATGAATCATAAAAGATTATGGATTTCTGTATCTGTAAATTTTACTTTTCTTCTCTTTACCGCCTAATAATTACTCTCCCAACCATTCCAACCAATAACCAGCGTAAAAAAATATTTCATTTCCTGTGCATTTGCAGGGTACTTAGATATTCTTAGCCGGCAAAATCTGCGTTATGAGAAATCAGAGACACTGTCTGAGCCGCAGGCGAGTTTGGCTCTGATTTCTCATGCTTTTAGCAGATTTTTAGCGGCTTAGAATATCTTAGTGCCCGAAACCGCACAGGAAATGAAATATTTTTTTACGCGTCCCTTTTTGACCCAAACAAAATGGCGACACAAACTGCCGCCATTTTTCGCCCTCTTACTTATTAACTTTAAGAATATAAGTACTATACACCTCATCCTGGAACACCACTTCTCCAAGTGACTTCAGCACATCCTCATTCAATGTCTCCCCATATTTCTCCCTCTCCTTCGATCCGACAAAAATATAAGAAACATCATACTCTTCCAGCAGCTCCTTCACATACTCCTCATCCGAAGAAGTATAAATACTCTCAATATCCGCGCTCTTCTCATTCAAGTCCGCAGTATCATCTCTCCACAGCCACTCATGCACATACCATCCAGCACAGTCGGCAGCCCTGTCATAGCAGAAACACGCTCATAACCACTATAACTGTCCCCGTTCGCCTCAAGCACAACCGGTGACCCTTTCACATTCTTCTTCAGCCATTTAATACCAGCCACATCCTCTATGAAATCATTTGACAGGAAAGATGTCGCATTCAATCCTTTATATTCAGAAGGCTCCCATACCTTTCCAAACCACGCATACACACTGTTTCCAAAATAACCAAAGGTCCAGCAAAGCAATACCAGACCGATCACTGACACAACCTTAAACACTTTCTTACGTGCAGCCACCAGCATACGGAAAATACCATATCCCATGGTCATCCCAAACAGCATATACGCCTGATAAGTCAGCTTAAACATAGTATTCGCCCTGGCGTTTCCATTTTCGTAAATATCTCTTACATAAACCAACTCCGGAATCACGATCAGCCCGATTGCACAGAGTCCCATGACAATCGCAAACAGATCCGGCACAGAAATTGCTTTCATCAGTCTATACAGACTTCTGTTCGCACCACCATAAAGCTTCTCCCAGATAATACAGATGATCAGCAGAACTGTCAGAACCACAGGCAGTCCCCACAAAATCAGCAGCTGATGGATCATAGAATGATTCTGCGCAATTCCCACACCTTTAAACATGCTGTCAAACTGCAAAGTAAACGGCAGAGAAACAACGTATGAGATCACAATGATCTCCACTGCCTGAACCGCAGTCACTGCCAGAATCCTCTTCACTTTACCATCAAACTGAACGATATTGGTAAACAGCACCACTCCACCGGTCACCACGAAATAAATAATAAAATCCCAGAAATTCGTAAACCGGAACATACCGATCATCACTGCAACCAGCAGGATATGCGGAATCAACAGCTGTTTTTTCCAGAACTGTTTCCGGCCCGGCTTCATGATCACTGCTTCTCTCATCCGCACACTTCGCATCCACGCATAAAGAAGTCCCACCAGAAACAGCACAAACATTACATTTACCACATGGGCATGGAGATCTCCCAGCACAAAGGAATAACATGGAAATTCATGGATCGTCTTGTCCGGCACATCCGGATTGTATCCAATATAACGGGTCGCATCCGGGAACCAGTAGCTGTCCGCTTCTTTTCCCTGCAGCTTCTGGAGCCATGGAATGATCTTACTGTAAACCACATAATGCATATTTCCCGCAATTGATACAGAAATTCCTGCTATGATCCCGGCCACTGCCGGCAAACAACGTTTCTTTCCTGTCAGCTTCCTTTAAGCCTGTCCACAGACATCTGACGAACCAGTGAAAACGGAAGCACAAACGCAAATGCAGCCACAAAAGTACGCATCAGATTGTAAGTGAGTTCTACTTTACTGCCAGTCAGCTTCGTCAGAAATACTGCAAAATACTGTCCGCCATAATAATAATTGATCGTACCTTCTGAATACCACAGATCTCTTGCAGGAAGTGTCGTACTTCTCATCATGCTTCCATGAAACCATAATCCATAAATTTCTCAGTTCCGTATGCCTGCGGACGGAATCCTGCAAAATAAGTCCACATCAGGAAAAATATAAAGAACAGAATTTCCTCTCCGTAAATCAGATTTACCTTTCCGGACGGAAAGCAGTCAATTCCATTTTTTCCCTGAAAATGATATAAAACCCCACAGCCAACAGCACATACAACAGACACACCGATACATGTCGCTGCAGTAAATGGCAGTATCTTCGCAGTTACCAGAAACCACGTAAGAAAACCTGTCACAGTAATCGCCAGCACTTTTGAAAACATCCAGCCTTTGTCCTCAAATCCGGCAAACAGTCTCCCTGTCACAGGCATGGCAACCATTCCCATCAGAAATGCCAACAGCCACCAGGTCCAGAATGTCCATACATCTCCCTTTAACAGAAATGCAGACAGCCCTGCAAGAGCTGCTGCAAGAAGCACTCTCGGTGCCCATTTCTTCATCCGTACGTCCTCCTTAATCATTTATAAAATTATTGTGGTTACTATAATCTTACACATTCTCTCTTATCTCTGTAAATCTGTGATCACCCGGCTCATAATCATAAATCCGGAGTAATCCCCGTAATAATGCATTTGAGATTATTCTGTTGTTTTATAGATCCGTATCCGTCCATCCTGAGTCTCATAAACCTTTTCATATGCTGCAGCAATTGTCTCCTCACGACATTCCTGCTGTTCAAATTCCGAACCTTCTTCAAACAGGATATATGTTATTTTTTCCTGTTGTACTGTTTTTTCAATGTTTCACTGTCAGATGTGGTGTATATCGTTACAGCCTGTGCAGCCCTGTAATTCGTATCATAGCCTGCAGACCATGCGTAATATGGCCATCCACAGTAAAGCATAGCTCCGGACATCGTCACTTCATTCATGCTGTACTCAGGAGTAAGTAAAAGATCGTTTTTCTCCAGATTCTCCTCCAGCCATTGGGTCAGCTCGCTGTTCATATTTACAGTCACACGTCTGCCCGGACCATTTCCCTTTATGATCACCACAAAGTCATAAATCCCGGTCACACTCAGAGATATCACCAATACTATTGCCAGTATCTTTCCCATAGTTTTTTGTATCCCGGACTGCCCATTTCTCCCTTTCCAAAGACTGCATACTGCCCATGCCCAGAAAATCGTCAGAAACGCATATGATATCATGATATATTTATGGTTTACATTAATATCCGGTGTCATCAGAAGCACAAAAGCAAAAATCACCGGAAACAGGAAACTCACAAGGATTGCTCTCTCCCGTCTTCTCATAAACCATACCATTAGTACCAGCCCAAGGAAAAAAACTCCGCTCATCCAGAACAGATATTTCACAACTCCCGGGACAGTCTTATCCTCTGCCAGAAATCCCAGATAAATCTGAGGACTCATAGCACTTCCAACAACAAAAATCTTTGACTGAAGCCAGGAAAAGAAGATGGATACCCCCGCCATGACAGCGTAATCCACTTTTCCATCCGAGAAAATCGCAAAGCCGCACAAAATCAGCAGACCACCAATCACTGCTGCCCCATTCCAGAACGCACACAGACCCAGAAACATTCCCATAAGCAGTGCCTGATCCAGATTTCTGCTTTTCCATCCTCCTTCGAAAAGATTCTGTTTTTTATCCAGAGTATTCCCTTCTCTTCATGTGCCGTCCCGGCTTCCAGCCAGTCCATAAACAGATATAGCGCCAAAGTCACCATCAGAAGTCCAAATGCCAGATGCCTCTGATTAAGATAAACATTAAAGTTCCACAATCCCCAGTTCTCATTGACAGTATATCCGATAAAGGAAGTATTTTCTTCCAGGGTTTCCACAAGATTCCCTGCCTGGATATGCTCCCATACAAATCTGAAAAAGGCCATTCCGCTTCTGAAAAAGAACAGAAACAATGCCAGTACACCGCAGCACATTTGCCTGTGATCCTAAGTGCAAGCTGATATAACAGCATAAGAAATCCCGCAAGCGACAAGGTACTTACGATATTATAGGCAAAGTCCATACGCATTCCAAGATATTCCAGATTTCCTGTGAGAAACTGAAACATAAAATGATACTTTACATCTGCACCTCCATAATGAGGATACTGTGTGGGAAAATTATTTCCTGCAGAAAAAGAACGCATCATCGCCGTATGTGGTGCATAATCTCCATATACAGTCAGGCCGGAATACAGGATTCCGTCTTTTATATAGAACACATAAAACATCATATATGTAATAAATACAGTCAGCAGACCAAAGAGTAATATTTCCTTTTTTAATCTGCGCTTATCCTGTGTTTTATCAATATTCCATATCCTGTAACTTCCCTGTTTTTTGTATTTCTGTACGCTGAGCAGTATCATAATAACTGCTGCACCTGTCATCCCGATAATATTTCCATACAAAAGTGGATTTTCAGCTTTTCCCACAACACTGAAAAACCAGGAAATAATATATACCATCCAGGTCAGTAAAAGTGTTCCGACTCCAAAAGAAGCCGGAAGCATGAGCCAGATACGATTAATACCTGACACACTCTTTCCCTCTCCTGTCAGCATTTTCGATGCTTCACAGCCCAGCATTCCTGCCAGAAGCAGATAAATAATTCCAAGCATAATTTCTCCCTGTACATTTCCCCGCCATGCAGATACTCCTACCTCCGGGGGATTTTATCAAACAAGTATCAGTATAGCAAAAATCCCTACTTATTAAAAGCAAGTTCACATAAATTAAACATTTTAAATTTTTTGTTGCTTCAGATATTGTTCAATCCCTTTCACTATAGCTTCCACTATTTTATTCTGATATTCTTCTTTGCAGAGAAGTCCGGCCTCTTCCGGATTTGTAAGAAAACCACACTCTACAATATTCAAAACACTTTCACTTCTTTTTAACAGATAATAGGTTTTATTACCTTTTGCCACACGAGGGCGTTTTACTTTCAGTCCCAGATTCAGTTCTTCCTGGATAAACTCTGCCAGATTCTTTCCCCGGACAGAATCTTCATAATAAAACACCTGGGGACCGCATACAGACGAATCCTGATAGCTGTTCTGATGAACACTTATGCACAGCACAGGTCTGTATTTCTTTATCATAGCAATCCTGCACTGCATATCCTGTGCTTTCTGATTTCTGCTGTCCTCCTCATAAAGGCCCTTATCTTCTTCCCTTGTCATGATTACAGAAAATCCTTGTTTTTCCAGAGAATCCTTTAATTTTACGGCAATCTGAAGATTTATCCCCTTTTCTTCCAGTCCGTTCACTCCGATCATTCCCGGATCCGCTCCACCATGTCCTGCATCTACCAGAATGGTTTTTGAATTTTCTGTTGAACTCATAGTCTCTGAAACTTCAGCTGCCTGTTTTGACAGAATGAGAAAACTGACAAGAAGCAGACACCCTAACATTAATTCCAGTCCATATTTTTCAAACTAAAAACACCTCCTGAGACATCTTTTACAGTCTACAGGAAAATTCACTGTTCCTGTAGACTGGCTATAGCAATTCCATAAAATAATGCAATCAGTATTTCATAAAATTCTATATTAATATATGTTTCAGAAGATGTTTTTATAGCCTGCTGATGCAGAACTTTTAATTATTCAGATTGTCCGAGATTACCTGCCAGATTCCGTTGTTTTCAAATCCAAGCTTCCATGCAGAAACTCCTGCAAGGTCATATTTGGATACCAGCTTCACTTTCTCTGCAACTGACTGAGCATCCTCAAGCCAGATCTGATAGGTAGAATTATCTATATCATATTTTCCATAATTCTGGGAAGTGGTCTTATCCCAGTAGGTTTCCACATTATTATCTGCAATTGTCTGCTGCGCCTGATCCATACCGATTGCTTCACTGGTTACATTTCCCCCTGTGGTCTTCCACAGTCTGGTATAAAACGGAATGGCATTGATCACACGTTCAGCCGGAACCTCATCCAGTGTATCCTGGATTCCCTGTTCCACCCATGGAAGAGATGCCACAGAACCGGCTTCAGATCCTACATAATGCTCGTCATATCCCATGATGATCACATAATCTACAACCCTTCCCTGCTCAGCCCGGTCATAATGGCTTGTAAAATCCTCAGGAACCGGGTTATCCACTGAAAGAACCAGATTATTCTTATGGCACTCTATGGAAAGTTCTCTCAGAAATTCCAGAAAATGGATTCCCACATCCTCGCTGAGAGATTCAAAATCCACATTAATGCCATCCATTCCCACATCTTTGGCTGCCTGGATCAGCTGACTGATAATATTCTGTCTCGCCGCAGTGCTGGAAAGTGTTTCAGTTGTACTTACTTCCTGTGTAAAGTTATCGATCAGACCCCATACCTGAAGCCCCTTTTCATGAGCCTGTGATACATAATCTGCACTTGCGATGCTTGCAATGTTTCCTGAAGTATCTGTCAGATAGAACCAGGTAGGCGAGATCACATTCACACCTGTCATATTTGCTGTCGCATCCGCAAAATAAGCATTGGCATCTGTGGAAGTCACCTGATGCCATACCATATTGACCTTGCTGTCCATAGTAAGATAGGAGTACTCTTCCTTCTTAAAGCTTCGTTCAAATTTTGTCTTCTCTGCTTCTCCCACTTTCTTCTTATCTATATAACCGATATATCCGTCATCCGTAGCTACCTGATCCCAGTTCTCCATTTCTTCAATAAGACGAAGCTTTGTACCTTTCTTTACAGAAGTAAGAATAGCCGATTTAATTCCACCGCGGTAACGTATGCTTGTATTCTTCTTAACTGTGACTGTTTTTACATTTTTGAATTTATACTGTATGGCAATCCTGTATGGATCTTTTGTGATGTATGCATCAAGATCTGTAAATTCCTGCACATAAGTAAGATTCAGATACACTTTGTCATCTTTCACCCATACCTTATCTCCTGCCTCAGATGATGCACTCACAGAAGTCAGCTCCGAAGGTGTTGCATAAAGTATCTGCTGATTGGCAGAATCCCAGTAATATCTCTGGTTCAGATAAGTATTCACCACATCCAGTGGTAAATAGACTCTGTCTCCGTCCACCAGACCACGTTCTTCCAGTTTCTCAGTTCCAATGACCAGGGCAATCTCCCCATCTGCCATTTCTCCATAATATTCATTCAGATCCATTTTCTCAGAAGATGTATGTACTTCATTACTACATGAGTGACAATTCCAAGAATCGCAACAAGAATGACCAAAACGGCAACTGCGATAACTGGTTTATACTTTTTATTCATAGTATTTTTCCTTTCAGTAAATATTGTGTTACCGGAAACAAAGCAGACAGTAACACGATTGCTATTGATACATCAGCTCACAGAAAGGTATTTCATATAGTTATTTTGAGTATGATGTACCAGTATTATCAACTGTATCGGCAACTTGATGATACTGGCTTAAGTATACCATAAAATATTACAATTGTATTGCAAAATCGTATTTTTCACAAATTTTTAAGATATGCGTAATTATATTCTTATGCTGCCCGAAGGCATTATGAACATCGGGGGACTGATTCAGAATCTGTTCGGGCAGCTTTCTCTTTTGTTATTTTTCTTTGACGAAATCAAAATCCACACGAGCGATCCGTCCTTTTTCATCTTCAACGTAATCACGCATGTATCCACCACCTTCTGCAATCTGACAGGCTTTTGCAATTGTTTTCGGATTACTGAGTATACCATTCAGATACAGAGAAATTCCCTGTTCACGATAACTCTTCAATTCTTTTTCCAGTGGTTTACGCATGCTCTTTTTGGTTGCCCGTGATATATTTTCCGTAAGCTTACCTCCCTTCTTTCATAAGATTTTTTAGAAAGCACCTTATCGGCTGTTGAAAAAACAATATCCCTGCACCTGTTTTATCGTTACTGTGAACGGAGTGAACAGTAACGTTTCAACTTCTTATCATCATGGAAATTTTACCTGTACATTGCCACAGCAGGAACGCTGCATGAAAAACGGCAATGAAGTTTAGAAATAAAAGATCACTTTGGTTAATGTTTCAGATCTTCGCTTATGTGAACCGCAGGTTTACTGCTTCTTCTGTTTTCATTATATCCATCTGGTAAACAGATGCAAGTGTTTTTCTTCATTTATGTATTTTTTTCTGTTTTGTTTCTAAAAATTTAATATTTTGGTTGATTACTTATCTTTACATTTTGCAGTTCTGTGTTATATAATATAGTGTATAAAATTTTATAAATTCACAGTCAGACAATAGAATTTTTGAAGTTACTTGCAGCAATTTTCCAAAGACAGTGCATCTATGGCAATCCTTTAAAATTGCTGTTCAAAAAAACAATAGTAACTTTTAATTTATCCGTAATTGTCCGCAGCTTTCAAAAGTTAAATTTTCATTATCAGAAACACTTTTAATGGATTTTCACAGGCAATTATGAAGCTGCCAGATAATTCAATGTTATTCAGAATAGGATGTGACAACATGAAGATAGAAAAGATCAACGACAACCAGATACGCTGCACACTGACAAGAGAAGACCTGGAGAACCATCAGATCCGTATCAGTGAACTGGCTTACGGCACTGAGAAAGCCAAGAAACTTTTCCGCGATATGATGCAGCAGGCACAGATACAGTTTGGTTTTGAGGCAGATAATATTCCATTAATGATCGAGGCCATCCCGGTGAGTACCGAGAGCATCATCCTGATCATTACCAAAGTAGAGGATCCTGAAGAACTGGATACCCGTTTCTCCAAATTTGCTCCATTCAGAGGGAATGATAAGACAGATACTCTTCAGCTTGACGGTGCAGACAATATTATTGATATCTTCCAGAAGCTTTACGAAGCAAAGATGAAGAGTACTCAGACAAAAGATGGCAAATCTGCTCAGAATACCGGAGCAAAGGAAAATGACGATACTCAGGTTCCTGATGTAAATCTTATCCGTCTCTATGAGTTCGACACACTGGACGATGTGATTGCGGCCGCCCATGGACTGAACGGCTATTTTACCGGTACAAACACCCTGTACAAAGATCCGGCCGATGAGCTTTACAAACTGGTACTTCACCAGTCATCACTTTCTCCGGAGGATTTTAACAGGGTATGTAATATTCTTACGGAATATGGACAGGGAAAGGCTTTCTCTCTTTCAGGAGAAGCTTATCTGACAGAACATGGAGAACTGATTTCCGATTCTGCCCTTCAGCAGCTGATTCAACTGTAATAATTTTCATAATTAAAAGAGCATTCAGTTTTCATCTGAAAGCTCTTTTCTTATACCATAGTAAATTACAGATTTCTCAAAAAAGGATGTCCTGAACTTATTCAGAACATCCTTTTTACATGTCAGTCTATGACAATTCAACAATTGTCATAGTCCGTCATATGATTACCTTTCAGGAAGATTATTCTCCAAGAAAATCATTGATCTGGTTAACCAGTACATCAACATCCAGTCCATGAACCATAGCTGCTTCTTCGAGAGATTCCATCTGGGAAGATGGGCATCCAAGGCAATGCATTCCTGCTCTCATAAGAATCGGTGCGATATTTGCATCAATCTGAAGAAGCTGACCGATCAGCATGTCTTTTGATACTTTAGCCATTGTATATTTCCTCCTTAATTTTTCTTTATACTACTCAGCTTTTATAGCTTCTGATATTATAATACTATTTTACTCTGGAATCAACTGCAAACTTTTAATTTTATCGTTCCTCCCTGAAATACGGAAGTCCCAGCGCAGCAGGCGGCTGGTGTTCCTTTTTCTTTCGAAAGCTTGTGAATACCAGTACGATAATCGTTACCACATAAGGCAGTGCTTTAAATACTTCCTGCATGCTTCGTCCAAGTCCCGGGATATAAAGATACAGAATATAAAGAGCTCCGAACAGGAATGCTCCCCAGATTGCATTCAGTGGTTTCCATAATGCAAAGATTACCAGTGCAACAGCAAGCCAGCCACGATCTCCAAAACCATTGTCTGTCCAGGTTCCTCCTGAATATTCCATTACGAAATAGAGTCCGCCCAGACCTGCCAGACCTGCACCGATACAGGTTGACAGATATTTATATTTGATAACATTGATACCTGCTGCATCCGCAGTTCCCGGATTTTCACCGATTGCCCTGAGATTCAATCCCGCTCTTGTCTTGAACAGAAAAAACGATAACAGGACTGCTATAATAATACAGAGATATGTAAGGAAACCATAATTAAATAAAATACCTCCGATAACCGGAATCTTAGACAATCCCGGGATTTTTGCCGTATAGGCACTTCCTGTTACTTTTACGGAAATCTGTCCTACACCGCCTGCAAGCTTGGAAATAGAACCGCCAAAGAAGTTACCAAAACCTGTACCAAAAATGGTAAGTGCAAGACCTGTTACATTCTGATTTACACGAAGTGTGATAGTCAGGATACTGTAGATCAGACCACCGATTGCAGCACATGCAAATGCACACAAAAACGATATCAGTACACCCACAAGTGCATTGGGATCAGGATTATCCTTCTCATAGAGGAAAGCTCCCATAAGACCTGAAATGCCGCCCATATACATAATTCCCGGAATACCAAGATTCAGATTGCCGGATTTCTCTGTCATAATCTCACCAAGCGCCCCATACAGAATACAGATGCCCTGGACAATTGCTTTTTGAATAAAAACTATCAGTACACTCATTGCCGCTACCTCCTATTTCTTTGCACGCTTTACTCTGTAGTTGATAAAGAATTCTGCACCGATCAGGAAAAACAGAATGATTCCCAGAAGAACATTGGAAGCATTCTCATTCAGTCCATACTGTGTTGCGATCTGTACGGCACCCTGGTTCATAAATACGATGCCAAAGGAAACTGCAACCATAATAAATGTATTAAACTTGGAAAGCCATGCGACAATGATCGCAGTAAATCCACGACCGCCTGCTGTTGCAGTGGAAATCGTATGCTGGCTCCGCTGACAATAACAAAACCTGCGATACCACAGATTGCACCGGAGATTGCCATTGTACGGATAATAACCTTTTTCACCTGGATACCGGCATATCTGGCAGTATTCTCACTCTCACCTACTACTGCAATCTCATAGCCCTGCTTACAGTATTTCAGATAAATAAACATTCCCACTGTCAGAATCAGGACAATGACTACATTCCAGCCATATTTCTGTCCGAACAATTCCGGAAGCCATCCGCCTTTTGTAGCCTGATTGATGATACCGACTGTATTGGAACCTTTCGGATTTTCCCAGAATACAATACAATAAGTTACTACCTGCATGGCAACATAATTCAACATCAGAGTAAACAGTGTCTCATTTGTATTCCAGTTTGCTTTAAATACAGCCGGGATCATTCCCCAGATCATTCCGCCAAGTGCACTTGCCACAAACATTACAATCAGGAGTAACCCTGTAGGCATCTTATCTCCTGCATAGATCATGACGGCAGCAGAGCAGGCACCACCGATCAGGATCTGACCTTCTGCACCGATGTTCCAGAATTTCATTTTAAATGCAGGTGCCAGACCAATGGAAATACACAGCAGTACCATTGTATCTCGTATAGTCTGCCACAGACGGCGATCCGAACCCATTGCTCCATCCAGATTGCCTTATAGACATCCACCGGATTCATCTTTACCAGGGCAACGATCACCGCTCCGCACACGATCAGTGCAAGGATCAATGCAATGAAACGGATCAGAAGACGTTCCTGCCATCTGGCTTTGTTTCTTCTTTTACTTACCTGTAAGAAAGGTTCTTTCTTCATGCCTGTGTCCCTCCTTTTTCATGCTTCGTCATAAGAATCCCGATTCCTTCTTTCGTTGCAGTTCTTCCATCCTCAATTCCGCTGATTTTACCTCCGCAGAACACTGCAATCCTGTCACACAGTTCAAGAACTACATCAAGATCCTCAATAACACAGACTACTGCAACCCCTTTTTTCTTCTGTTCATTCAGAAGGCGGTAAATCACATGGGAAGTATTGACATCCACCCCTCGAGTTGGGAAAGCTACCAGAAGCACTTTCGGATTCTGGGCAATTTCTCGTCCTACCAGAACCTTCTGCACATTTCCTCCTGACATCTGACGGACAGGTGCGGAAATACTTGGAGTCATGACTTCAAGCTGTTCTTTGATTTTTAACGCCAGTGCCTTTGGACCTTTTCGATCCAGGAATGGACTTTTGCCATTGCGATAGCTTCTGAGCATCATATTATCGGTCATATCCATATCGCCCACAAGCCCCATACCAATACGGTCTTCCGGAACAAAAGCAAGGCTGATCCCTGCTTTATTAATGGAGATAGAATCCATTCCAGCAAGCTCTGTTCCTTTTCCATTGTCATCAAGCAGGGTGATCGAACCGCTCTCTATTGCCTGGAGTCCTGCAATTGCCTCCAGAAATTCTTTCTGGCCGCTTCCGGAAATGCCGGCAATACCCAGAATCTCTCCTGCATTTACTGTCAGATCAACATCATCCAGAGTTTTTACCTCTTCTTTGTTTTTACAGTTCAGACCTTTGACTACTAATCGTTTCCTTACATTCTCCGGTTCAGGACGGTCGATATTGAGATCTACTCTGCCGCCTACCATCATCTCTGACAGACTCTGTGCATTTGCCTGAGCTGTTTCTACTGTATCAATATACTTTCCTTTTCTGAGGATTGCCACACGGTCTGATAACGCCAGAACTTCCTGGAGTTTGTGCGTGATGATCATAATGGAACATCCATCTTTCTCATATTTCTCAAAATATCGAATAACCGGTCAGACTCCTGTGGTGTCAGAACTGCGGTCGGCTCATCCAGGATCAGAATCCTTGCACCGCGGTAGAGCATCTTTATGATCTCAACTGTCTGCTTCTGGGAAACGGACATTTCGTAGATCTTCTGTGACAGATCCAATTCAAAGCCATATTTATCTGCCAGCTTCTGAATATCCTCTGTGATTCTCTTCATGTCCAGCTTTCCCTTTCCCGGAAGTCCCAGAACAATATTCTCTGCTGCTGTCAGTACATCTACCAGTTTAAAATGCTGATGTACCATACCGATTCCCAGTTCATAGGAATCTTTCGGTGAACGGATCGTTACTTCTTTTCCATTTACAAAAATATGTCCTTCATCCGGATAATAAATTCCATAGATCATATTCATCAGAGTTGTCTTTCCGCTTCCGTTTTCCCCCAGAATTGCAAGAATCTCCGATTTTCTCAGTGTGAGATCTACATGATCATTCGCCTGGACCGAACCAAAACTCTTGGAAATATCTCTAAGTTCAAGTGCATAGTTTTCTCCCACTATCGTTTCCTCCTTTTATCTAATGATATCCAATCTACAGTAAAAGTCCTGTCTCTTTGACTGCCGATATCATTTAATCCTACTTCTGAATTATGGAATTGCTCTCCTGTATACTCCATAATACAGCAAAAGAAACCTTCTGTCAGAAGACTTCAAGACTTCTTTTGCACGTACGATATGAAAACAGCAGAGCTGCCGCCCGGGCAGCCCTGCTGTCGTAAATTGCTCCGCGCTTTGCAGCTCCAGCAATTTTCTTATTCTGTAATAGATGTAATTCCATCAATCGCAATATCAAATGCAGGTGCGGAACCATATTCAGATTCATGGAAGTATCCGTCAGAAATGTACTCTGTATCACCCTTCTTATAAGTATCAAGTTCCTTGCCGTCTACTGTAAATGCAGATGTATCAAATACATGAAGGGAACCATCAATGAGCGCATCTTCCACTTCTTTGACCTTTTCTTCTGTACCCTCTGCTACAGTTTTGTCATTGAGAGCTGTGATCTTATCTGCACCTTCCGCAAATCCTTTACACCAGTCAGTATCAATTGCTGTGCCGTCGAGCATACACTGTACTGCGTATGTATAATATACACCCCAGTCCATAGATGCAGAAGTAAGTGCTGTGTTCGGAGCAACAGATGTCATATCAATATTATAACCTACACATGGAACTCCTGCTGCTTCGCATGCTGTAGGAGCACCTGTTGTATCTGCATGCTGGCTGATCAGTACACAGCCGTCAGAGATCAGAGCATCTGCGCACTCTTTCTCAAGGTCAAAGCTTGCCCAGCTGTTTGTATATTTTACTTCCATTGTTACAGACGGGCATACGCTCTTCGCGCCAAGATAGAAAGCTGTATAACCGGAGATAACCTCTGCGTATGGGAATGCACCTACATAACCCATCTTGCATGCGTCTTCTTTTACTGTGCCGTCCTCGATCATTTCATTCAGTTTCAGACCTGCAACTACACCTGACACGTAACGTGCTTCATAAATATTTGTAAAATAGTTATGCATGTTGGAAAGTCCGCTGGATGCAGCCTGTGTTCCTGTTGCATGACAGAACTGAACCTCCGGATATTCCCCTGCCGCTTCCAGTATATAAGTCTCATGTCCAAAGCTGTTTGCAAAGATGATCTGACATCCCTGATCTGCAAGGTCTGCTGCCGCATCATAGCATCCTTCATCTTCACCGATGAGAGTTTTCTCAATAATCTGAGAATCGTCAAGACCAAGCTTCTCTTCCATCTCATCAATTCCTTTCATATGAGCAGCTGTGTAACCTTCATTCTCATCACCGATATAGATCACTCCTACTTTCAGGTCCTCTTTTGCAATCCCTTTACCTTCATCTTCTGCAAATACCGGTGCACTCATGGAAACCGCCATTACTGCTGCAAGTCCAATTGCCAATGCTTTCTTCATTCTTCATTCCTCCATTCTTTCTATTTGTTTTCTGATTCCTGCTACGGAACAAAAGAGGCACAACTTTCTGTGTTATGCCTCCTTGCAAGTATCTTTACTATAACCGTTTATGTCTGAATTGTCAATAAATTCAGCAAAAACGCACTTTCTTTTTGATACTCTTATTTTTTTTGTATATTAACAGACTATTTTCCATCATACAAATGCCTGTATTTTGGCAGGATAATTTCTCTGCTCGGACAGACATTCACATGTCCGTCAGCTATTTGTAATCTGCAGGTAAAGTAAGCAAATACTAACTTAATATTATTTTATAATGTATCTGATTTTATACTTGTAATTCAGACAAAGATATATTAAAATGTATGCAGAACCCGAAAGGGGCCTAAAACGTTATTACGATAAGGAGGATTCTAATTATGGCATATGTAATTTCAGACGAATGTGTAAGCTGTGGAACATGCGAAAGCGAATGTCCTGCAGAAGCTATCTCTCAGGGAGATGAGCATTATGTAATCGACGCTGATGCATGCTTAGACTGCGGAACATGTGCAGATGCATGTCCAACAGAGGCTATTCATCCAGCAGAATAATTCATGATTTCAAAACAGCTTCATCTCTGTTTACCGCAGAGACGAAGCTGTTTTCTTTATGGATAACTTTTACAAATGTTTTCTTCTGATCCTCCTGCTTCTTTTTTCCAGTGCTGCAGCAGCCTCTTTTCTCGCAAGCTGTCTGTTACGGATCGTTTCATCCAGATCCCGGCACTGGTCTTCTCCCTCTTTTTTCATATGTAACTCCTGAGCGATCAGACGTTCCATGATTTTCTGAAATTCAAGTATTTTTTCCCTCTCAGGCTGTTCATCTTCAAGAAGCTTCACTTTGCTCGCAGTAGTCCCGGGTGCAGTCCTTGAAATTCTTGGAACCAGTTCTTTGATTGCTCTCAGGGCAAGTCCTCTTTTCTTTAGTTCCTTTATATTAGCCAGAAGCGTAATATCATTTCCTGTATAGTAACGATGTCCCTGCTCATTCCTGCATATCCTCAGTTCCAGTTCTTCCTCCCAGTACCGGAGGACCGATGCCCTCACGCCAAGGATTTCTGCGGTCTGAGTCACAGTATACCGCTGCTCCATGCTGCCCCTCCTCCTTTTG